>OICT01001028.1_pt1 | contig 11703 bp, 10 predicted proteins | sample 1581331 | NCBI WGS metagenome assembly OICT01 (sample SAMEA3882544, study PRJEB24775) | human gut metagenome | biome: human-associated habitat; feature: intestine environment; material: feces | place: Netherlands | collected 2009/2010 | reverse complement strand
CTGACCTCTATGGGGAGAATCTGCTGCTGATGCACCGCGGCTGGAGCCACTATGTCGATCAGCTTCGGGACGATCTGTGGCAGCACCACCCGCAAATTCACATTGTGGATTTTGATTTTTACAGCATGGATGTGTTCAACCGCTGCGAGAACACCAACGATGTGCTGCTGGCAATTCCCGGCTGGGCGAATGTCCATCCGCTTCTAAAGGTCATTCCTGTCGAATGGGAACACAACATCCCCTACGGCATCCTCCATTCCCCGGAGCCGACGCCTACGGTACGGCGGTTTCTGGATGCGGCGAAGGCCGTTAGAAAAGAACTGTACGGCTGATTATAACCCAAAGGTATATACTGATGAACAAAGCGAGACTTCCGAGGAAGTCTCGCTTTTCTTATAATAGGGGCAGAAAAAGCGAAAGGAGCTCCTGATATGAACAACTTTATTTTTGAAAACAAGACCAAGGTGTATTTCGGCAAGGGCGGCGTGAAAGAGTATCTCGGCAGTCTGCTGGGGAACTACGGCGAAACCGTCATGCTGGCGTATGGCGGCGGCTCGATCAAGCGCAACGGCGTGTACGATGAGATCATGGGTATCCTGAATGCCGCAGGCAAGCGCATCGTGGAGTTCTCCGGTATCATGTCGAACCCCACTTATGCCAAGGTGCAGGAGGGCGCGAAGCTGGCGCGTGAAAATCACGTCGATCTGATTCTCGCCGTGGGCGGCGGCAGCGTGTCCGACTGCTGCAAGGTCATCTCCGCGCAGGCCAAACTGGACGAGGACATTTGGGAACTGGAGAACACCAAGCACACATTCCCAACGGAGTTTATCCCCCTCGGCACCATCGTCACGGTGTTCGGTACCGGCAGCGAGATGAATAACGGTGCCGTCATCACCCACGAGGAAAAGAAAATCAAGGGCGCTCTTTGGGGCGCACAGGCGGATTTTGCCTTCCTTGACCCCAGCTATACCCTGTCCGTTCCCATGAAGCAGGTCATCTCCGGTGCCTTTGATACCCTGAGTCACGCCATGGAGACCTACTTCGGCAAGCCGGATGAAAACAATCTTTCCGATGACTTGGGTGAAGCCGTCATGCGCAGCGTCATCCACAACACCCGCGTGCTACTGACCGACCCGGAGAATTACGACGCAAGAAGCGAGTTGGCGTGGGCGTCCGCCATGGCGGAGAACGGCGTGCTGAAGATCGGCAAGGTCACGGATTTTCAGGCGCATCAGATTGAACATCAGCTCGGCGCTTATACCAACTGCAACCACGGCGTGGGTCTGGCGGTGATTCACCCTGTCCTGTACCGCCACATCTACAAATCCGGCACGGCGCGGTTCACCCGCTGGGCGCAGAACGTCTGGGGCATTGCGCCCAAGGGCAGCGACGAGGAGACCGCGGCTGCCGGTATCGACGCGCTGGCCGCGTTTATTAAGGAAATCGGTCTGCCGACCAGCTTTGCAGAGCTTGGCATCCCCGATGACACCGACTTCCGCGCCGTGGCGGATTCTACCAACGTCACTGCTGGCTGCTGCAAGAAGCTGACCCGTGATGAAATTTGCGAAATTTTGCAGGAATGCCTGTGAGTATCCGCGCTTTTCGCAGCAAAACAAAGCATTCTTTGCGCTGTGCTCCACTTTTGGCCTTTCTGCCTCTTGCATTTGGCCCAAAGCGTGATATCATAGGCCAGACAAATTGCGGAAAGGGGCGGTAGAGTTGAAAGCTGCATCGCAGAAAAAATCATTGGATATGCTCCACGGGACGCTCTGGGATAAGATCCCGCGCTTTGCCATTCCGGTGGCGGCCACGGCGATTTTGAGCCAGCTGTTCAACGCCGCGGACATCGCCGTCATCGGCAACTTTACCGGCGAGCTCCGCACTGTGGCGGTCGCGGCCGTCGGCACAAACAGCTCGATCATCAGCCTGATCGTCAACCTGTTCATCGGCATCGCGCTGGGCGCGAACGTGACGATCGCCCACGCCATCGGCGAAAAGAACGACACGATGGTGCACCACGCGGTGCACACCTCCATCGTTGTGGCGGTGCTGGGCGGTTTGATCGCGGCGGTCATCGGTGAGCTGTTCGCCGTTCCGCTGCTGAATCAGCTGAATGTGCCGGACGATGTGTTCCCGCTGGCGCTGCTATACCTGCGCATCTATCTTGCGGGCCTGCCGGTGATCCTGCTCTACAACTTTGAGGCGGCGGTCTTCCGCAGCGTGGGCGAGACGAAAATTCCGCTGATCGCGCTGACGGCCTCCGGCGTTCTGAACGTGATCCTGAATCTCTTTTTCGTGGCCGCACTCCACATGAGCGTGGACGGCGTCGCGATCGCAACGGTGCTGTCGAACGCGGTCAGCGCGGCGATCTTGTGGGTCTTCCTGCTCAAAACGGACAAGGTCATCCGCCTTGAGCCGAAAAAGCTGCGCATCGACGGGCTGTGCCTCAAGCAAATTCTGCGCATCGGCGTTCCTGCGGGTGTGCAGAGCGCGATGTTCTCCATCGCGAATATCGTCATTCAGGGCGCGATCAACAGCCTCGGCACGGTCGTCATGGCGGCGTCGAGCGCAGCCTACAACATTGAGGTCATCACCTACGATATCCTCAACTCCTTCTCGCAGGCCTGCACGACATTCGTCGGACAGAACTTTGGCGCGGGCGAGATCAAGCGCTGCAAGAAAACGCTGCTGCTGTGTCTTCTCGAGGGCATCATCAGCCTCGGCGTCGCCATCGCTCTGATCCTCTTTTTCGGAAAGTCGCTGCTCACCATCTTCAACGGCGACCCGCAGGTGGTAGAGACGGGCTATATTCGCCTCATGCTGATCATGCCGTCGCACCTGTTCAGCCTTTGCTACGAGGTGCTTTCCGGCTACCTGCGCGGCTTTGAAATTTCACTGCCGCCTGCCGTTTTGACGATGCTGGGCGTCTGCGGCGTCCGCCTGAGCTGGCTGCGCTGGGTCTTCCCGCAGTACAAGACGTTTATGAACATCATGCTGGTCTTCCCCATCAGCCTTGCGACCACGGCGCTTCTAATGCTGGCAGCGGTGCTGTACTTCCGCCCCTCGCGCCGCTATGCGCATCTGCAAAAGAGTGATGGCGCGGCTTCGGCAAAAATCGAAGGATAAGACCATTCCCAAAATCGACAAAGCAGGGCGCTTGCCTTTTGGCAAGCGCCCTGCTTTACTTTTTTGATGGGGCAGCCGTTTCTAAATCGCGGATGGGAAATTTTCACATCAGCTCGCGCGTGAAATCAAGCACGCACTCGCGCAGACGCAGAATTTCCTCTGGCGTGTTCTTGCTCAGGTGCATACCGATGCCGAGCTCCCGTCCCGTTTTCGGGCTGACCGGCAGCGTCTTTACGCCGTGCGTCCGCCCGCGCATCATGATCTCCGTCATCATTGTGATGCCAAGGCCCTTGCTGACCATGCGGATGACCGTTTCATCGTCCACATGGCAGGGGTGGATATTCGGCTTCACCTTTTTGGGACTCAGCGCAGCGTTCACGTCGATGTCGAAGCGCCCGTAGGGCATCAGGAATTCTTTTCCGTCGAATTCCTCGATGGGGAAGGTCTCTTCGCTGCCGGTGGGATAGTCCTCCGGCAGGATGGCGTACATCGCGTCGTAGTAGAGCGGTGTCCAGTCGCAGTTGATGTGGCTCTGCCGCGCGGCAAAGATGACGTCCGTGCGCCCCTCCTCGAGCAGCTCAAAGGGTTCGAGCTCGTGGTCCACCATGCGAAGATCCACGTCGGTCTCCGGACACACGCGGCGGAAGCGGTACAGAATTTCCGGCATCCAGTGCATGGCAAGGCTCGCATAAGCGGCGATTCGGATCGTCGCCGTCCGCTTTTGCGTGATGGTCTCGATCTGGTTTTCGAGCTTCGCCGTCGCGCTGAGGTATTCGCGGATCGCGGGCAGCAGCGCCTCCCCGTCCTCTGTCAGCGAAATACCGCTGTGGTCGCGCCGGATGAGCTTCATGCCGATCTCGCGCTCCAGACCGTTGATGAGGTGCGTCAGCCCCGACTGTGTGTAGCCCACGACCTCAGACGCTTTGGAAAAGCTGCCGAGGTTGACGGCGGTCATCAGAATTTCAAATTTTTTGCTGTCCATATCCCCACTCCTATAAAGGGTATTTTGATTTGTAATATACCTATTATAACCGAGCGTTTCTCTTTTTCAAGTGCAGGGTGTAATATTTTCAACACAAAGGAGTTGATTATCCCATGACTACTAAAAAATTGACCTTCCGGCAGAAGATTCTCGTCGCCGGAACGCTGTTTGGAATGTTCTTCGGCGCGGGCAACCTGATCTTCCCCGTACATCTCGGCCAGATGGCCGGCCGCAACGCGGTCGTCGCCATGATCGGCTTTATCATCACGGCGGTTGGTATCCCTATCTTCGGCGTCGCCGCCATCGGCATCACGCATTCCGACGGCCTGCAGACGCTCTCGAGCAAGGTCGGCAAGGGCTACGGCATTTTCTTTACCTGCCTTCTGTACCTGACCATCGGCCCGCTCTTCGCCATCCCGAGATGCGCGACCGTTTCGTTCACAACCGGCATCACGCCCTTGCTGGGCGCGGATTCGCCGGAGTGGCTGTATCTGCTTGTCTTTTCGGCGGCGTTCTTCGCCTTCGTGCTGTTCTTCTCGCTGCGCCCCGGTAAGATCACCCTCTGGATCGGCAAGATCATCAATCCGCTCTTCCTGTTCTTCTTCGCAGTGCTGATCATCGCGGCGCTGCTCTCCCCCGGCGCAGCAATCTCCTCAGTCGAGCCGACGGAGGCCTATCAGAACAGTTCCTTCTTTCCCGCGCTCATTGAGGGCTACGGCACGATGGACGCCATCGCCGGTCTCGCCTTCGGCATCGTGGTCATCGACGTCATTCGCCGCATGGGTGTCGACAACGACGACATCATCGCCGAGGACGTGCTCTCCTCCGGTCTTCTTGCCGGTGCGCTGATGGCGCTGATCTACGTGCTGTCCATTCTGGTCGGCGCGCAGTCGAGAGGCATTTTCGAGCTGTCCGAAAATGGCGGCATCGCCCTCACGCAGATCGCGGGTCATTACCTTGGCGGCGTGGGCCAGTTTATCCTCGCCTTCACCATCACCTTTGCCTGCCTCAAGACCTCCATCGGCCTTGTCACGGCCTGCTCGGAAACGTTTGTCAAGATGACGAACGGCAAAATTTCCTACCGCACCTGGGCGATCCTCTTCACGGTGTTTTCGTTTGCCGTTTCCAACATTGGACTGAGTGCCATCATCGAATATTCCGTCCCGATGCTCATGCTCATCTATCCCCCGGCCATTGCGCTTATCCTGCTGGCCTTTATCGGCAAGTTCTTCGCTCATAACCGTGCCGTGTATGTCGCAACGATGATCGGTACATGGGCAGCCGCTATTTTCGACTGCATGAAGACGCTGCCCGCGTCGGTGCAGACTTCGCTCCGCCTCGATGTGCCTATCGCCTTTGCGGAAAAATATCTGCCGTTGTTCGACAAGAACCTCGGCTGGCTGCTGCCTGCACTCGTCGGCTTTGTGATCGGCATGGTCATCCACTCGAGCCGGAAGGGCGCGCTCGTCCCCCATGCCTGACGAACCAAATTAAAGTAAAAACGCACCGCACGGCAGAGTTATTTCTGCCGTGCGGTGTCATTTTTTCAGCGGCTCCGAAAACGGAGAATCAGCAAGCTGAACCGCAACCCGTCAAGAGGACAGTGAAAAAATATAAAGTTTTCCCGGCCAGCAGCTAAGCGCTGCTGGCTGCTTTTTTATGCGGCGAGATAAAGTGCGTGCTTTTCCATCGGCGTCAGGATGCCCAGATTGCGCTGGACACGTCTCGTGTTGTAATAGCAAATATACTGCTGGATCATCTGGACAAGCTCGTGCTTGCTGGTAAACCGTCTGCCGTAATAGCGTTCCCGCTTCAGAATGCCCCAGAAGCCCTCCATCGGACCGTTGTCAATACAATGCGCCACACGGGACATACTCTGCGTCATGCCTGCCTGTACGAGCTTGTGGTGGAAGGCACGGTTGGTGTACTGGAACCCTCTGTCGCTGTGGAACAGAGGCTGTGCGTCCGGATTGGCCTGCACCGCTTTGTCGAAGGTTTTGAAAACCAACGGATTATCGTTGCGTTCGCTGAGTACATAGGACACAATACGCCGGTCACAGAGATCCAGAATGGCGCTCAGGTAGAGCTTGTGGATCTCGCATCCCTCATACCACTTGAATTCTGTCACATCAGTGAGCCACTTCTCATTGGGCTTTGCGGCATAAAACTGCCTGTCCAAAAGATTCTCAGCAAGATACTGCGGGTTCTTCGCCTGTCTGGTGCAGCCACGGTTGTTATATTTCACGGTAGAGCGTATATCTCTGGCCCGGCAGATGCGGAGCACCCGCTTGTCGTTGACATGGATACCGCAGTCATGGCGCAGATCGTCGTTGAGCCGCCGGTATCCCTTATCCGGGCTTTCCTCGTGAAGCTGTTCGAGCTTCTTCGCAAGCTGCTCATTCTCCGCAGTCCGTTGGCTCACTATACCCAAGTTTTCCTTTCAGCATTGTTTCTACCACCAGCTTCTTGAATTCTGGTGTGTATTTCTTGTTTGGCACTCTTTTTGGCATAACAAAACACCCCACTTGTTAGGTAGTATATCATACTGTCTAACATGTGGGGTGCAGTTTAGAAGCAGCGGCTCTTTTTCAAATCTTCAAATCTCTTACAGCGTGCGTACACGGTTATCAAATTTCGGCACGCGAATGCGGATGGTCACGTTATCATCCACGACCTCGCTGATCTGCGCGTCGCAGGTGGCACTCATCAGGCGATAAGCGTCCGGGAAGTTCAAATCAAACTTCTTCATCAGGAAGTTGACCGCATCCTCGGTGCCGACCTTGATGCTCTCGTCCAGCGTGGGCCGGGAGGCAAGAAAGTACAAGCTGTCTGCCGTCTCGATGACAGGGCGCTCAATGGGACGGTCGTGGTAGACCGTAACGCGCAGGCACATACGCCCCGCGATCTCGATGCCCGTGCCGGAGAGCTCGCCGTCGCCCATGCAGGCATGCATATCGCCCACAGCAAGCCCGGCGCCCTCGGCATTAACAGGAAAATACACGCGCGAACCGACGCGGACCAGCTTGGTGTCCATGTTGGCGCCGTGGTCCTCAGGCACCGCGCAGTGGATCTCGCCGCTTTTCGTGGCGACACCCATCACGCCGATCATCGGCGTCAGGGGCAGCTTGATATCATCCGAGAAATGTGCAAAGCCATCGTGCACGGGAATGATCTTGGTGTTCGGCTCCGTGATATGATCACCCAGCACGCCGAGTCCGACCGATGTGACCATCACGCCCTGCGGCGCAAGGTCGATCGCCATAACTTCCACGCAAAGGGTATCGCCGGGGTGCGCACCGCTGATCGCGATCGGGCCTACGGCGCAGTCCATGATGCCGATGTCAATATCCGGGCGCTTGACGCTTTCGTCGGTGATCTGACCGCTATAGCAGTCGTCGCACTCGACCCAGAAGGTCTCTCCGTCCTCGACGGTATAGTTTGCGGGATTTGTCGGGTTGAAGTGGAAGATCACTTTATCTTTCGGGATCACACGCATGACATCTGTCCTCCCTTTCCCTTACCAACCTGCCGGCAGGATGCCGATCATGGAGCAGATGAAGTAGATGGCCGCAAGGCTGAAGATCACGATGATCATGCCCTGCACTGCGGGATGCGCGTACCAACCGCACTTCCACTCCGGCTCGATATCGCCCTTCTTGCGGGCGTTGTTGAGCATCAGAACGGGAACGATCGACATAATCACGCCGCCGAAGGTACCGGCCCAGCCAATGGCGTCAACAAAGCTGACAAGACCGGCGTAGGCAAGGATGAACGGGGGAAGCACCGTGCAGGCGATGGCGATGAGACGGGTCTTGGTGTCCTTCTCATCCTTGAGCTTGAACATATCGACGATGTTCGTGAGCATGGAACCGCCGACCGCCCAATAAGAGGTCATCATGGCGCAGAGGGCAAAAATGTTGGCGGTATAGAGCGCCCAGGTACCGAGTGCCTGACCCCAAGCGAGCGTAGCGACCTGTGTGACCTCCTCCGCGCCGGTCAGAGAGAGAACGGCAAGGGGAACAACGGCCAGCAGCACGCCGGTGATGAACATACCGAGAATGATGGCAACCGGGAGCTTCTTGGGCGTGTGGCGCATACCGCGCGCCAGCTCAGGCACGGCATACTGCGCGATGTAGCAGAAAATAGCGCTGCTGAGAAGGGGAACGGCATAGGTCCAGTTTGCGTATACGGCGCGGGAGACATCCGCCTTGCCGGAGAGGAAGGATGCGATCACAATGATGCCGAGCAGCACGACCATGCCCGTGGACATGAATTTCTCCCAAAGGCCGGTGGCTTTGAGGCCGAACCAGACGACCAGCACACAGGGAACGGTGAACAGCAGGCTGCCCGCCCAGTTGGGGAGACCGAGCAGTGTGCAGAGGATGTTGCCGGAACCTGTCGTGTAGGCGACCATGCAGCCGATGGAGTTCGCGCAGACAGAGATGAAGATCAGGACCGAGCCGACCTTACCGACATATTTTTCCGCAAGGCCGGGCAGCTGCAGGGGCTTTTTTGTACGCAGTGCGGACTCCGCCACATAGAGCATGGAGAACGTGGTGAACAGACCGGCCACCGCCAGCCAGAGCACCAGGATCGGCCATCCCGCAAGGCGGGAAGAATATGCAAGGCCGAGTATACCGGAACCGACATTGGCACCCACGATGATCGCTACCGCCTCATAAAGTGTGAGCTTTGTTACCTTGAGCGCGCCTTCTTCGACGTGCAGGTTTTTTTCTTCCATTGAGCTTTCCTCCTAAAACGTTGGGAGATAGGTTTTGCAGCCTTGCTCCTCTTATGATTCATTTTACCGGATCAAGGACAACAAAAAGACAACATAAATGCAGAGCATTTCGATCGCCTCTGCATTTTCGTCGTTTTTGATAGTTTTTAGCGAATGATTTCAGTCATCTTGCCCTGTAGCGATGCCGTCGTGATCTCCGCCCAGCTATACTGCGTCATAAACTCTCCGACAAAAGCATTGATCGCCGAAGATTCGCCGTTGAGAAACTGATAATAATCACAGGAAAACTTTTCTGTATCCACGCTGAGTTGATTCCGCCCCTTGATGAGCGCATCTTCGCAATCCACCTTTCGCAAGGTGCGCATCATATCAGACTTAAAGGTTTCGATCTGATTTTTCAGCGCGCTGCCGTATTCCCGGTCCTCATAGAGAATGGCCGCACATTCCCGGATGCTGCAGGCCGAACCGCGGCGAAATACCAGATACGCAAACAGCTCCTTGCTCTTTGCGCGGGCAAATTCGAGCGGTTTTCCCTCATAAAACACTTCAAAATTGCCGAAGCACTGGACACGCAGGGAAAGCTCCTTCCTCACAGGCACTGTGGTCAGGCCGATATTACGAAGTTCCTCCTCGATTGCCTCGGCCGTAACAGGCTTCATCAGGTAGCCGCGCGCATGGAGGGAATAGGATTCCAGCGCATACTGCGAATAAGCCGTAACAAAAATGATCTCGAGCGCCGGGATCGTCTTTTTCAATTCCAGTGCAAGGTCCAGTCCCGTCCAACCGCGCATCTGAATGTCCAGGAAGGCGATATCCGGAAGGATCTCCCCTGTTCTCACCGCCTCAAGCGCTTTCGTCGGATCGGTATAGGCGTGAACCGCTGCTGCCGGCTCGGCAGCTTGCAGCGCCGCTGTCAGATCGCTCAGCGCCAAAGATTCATCGTCAACAGCCAACAAGCAAAGTCCCATCATTCGCTCTCCTCTCGATATTTGGGGATGCACATCGTCACATTTGTCCCCTTGTCGATCCCGCTTTCGATCTCCATGTGCCCACCGCACACCGCGGCAAGGCGCTCACGGACGTTCCACAAGCCGATATGCTTGCCGCCCGCCGCAAGCTGCTCTGCATCAAACCCGATGCCGTCATCCGAAACAGTCACGACGAAATCCGACTCGGTCTCGCTTGTAGAGATGATCACCGTCCCGCCCTGAAGCCGCTGCATCACGCCGTGGCGCACCGCGTTTTCGACGATCGGCTCCAATGTGAGCGGCGGCAGGGAGAATTGCGTGACCGGCGTGTTGAAAAGGACGGTCAGATCCCGGCCAAAGCGCATTTTTTCCAGATCAACATAGTGTTTGGTATGCTGTAGTTCCTGCAAAAAAGGAATGCAGCCGGTATTGCTCAACGAATCGAGATTCCCTCGCAGGTAGAGGGTAAAATCCGTCAGCGCGCTCTCAGCCTCGCGCGCGTCAATGCGGCAGAGCGCGCGAATGCTGGTGAGCACATTGTAAAGAAAGTGCGGCTGTATCTGGCTGATCATAATGGAGATACGCTGCTGCAAGAGCTGCTCTTCCTGCTGCTTTTCGTATTCGATCTGCACAGTGATATATATCTGGATGAGACAAAACGCCACAACGACATGAGCCAGTGTGATCTCCCCGATGACCGTGTCAACCACTACCGCGGCAGCCACCAGCAGCTCGTAGAAAAGGAAAGAGATCGCCTTGCGGTTGGTCAGCATCCTCCTGAAGTTTAGAATGATGCCGATGTTGACCACCATCGGCATGGCCAAAAAGAAGAAGTAAAGCCACGGGTGATCCGACAGATGCCACGGGGCATTCTGAGAGTGCGACGTGATGACAGAGATCATCACGAGCAGAAATCCATCCGCGCTGAGGCCGGTCATCAAAACGGTATATCGCTGCAATTCCTTCGAGTCTTCATTGATGTAACTGATGAGATAGGTGCTGTAAAAAATGAGCAGTGGAAATGCCGAGGCGTAGCAGACAAAATAGCAGGTCTCGCGAAGCCGCGGAAGGGCAGGAAGAAAATCAAGCCCGATCCCCCAATAGATCACATCGCTCAAAAGCCCAATGGTGTTGATCGCCAGCATCCAGAGGAAATAGGAGCGAAAGCGCCTGCGCGAATGACTGCCAAAGACCACGCTTGCATAGGTCGAGGTCGTCAGGATGGCGCAGACGAGTTCCAGTACCACGCCGACCGGCGTGAGCGGATTTTCCGGAACATCACCGCGCGCAATGGCGTGAAAGGTCACGATCATCAACGCGAGCACAATACCGATCGTCACAAGACAGCCAATGCCCGTAGCTGTTCTCTTGTCTATCCGCACAGCCGTGTCCCTCCCCACTCGTTTGACCATAAGGGTATTTATTTTATCTTATTTTGACGGCCAATGCAAGCCGCTGACAGATGTTATAGAAAAGGCCGATTTAGTATTTTATTTCGCGTTTGTAGGTTTGTATGTTGTAAGAAATAAACCTAAAATGTAGTAATGCCATACAGATAAATCTTACGCAAAAAAGAAAAATTATGAAACCAAATGACCGTGTTCCACAATATTAAAGATGACGGGTCGTTAAATGGATATCCGAAAGAGGGCGAAGCTGTGGATGAACAGGAATCCTTAAAGAAGTGAAGCGCGAAAACGAAAGTGCGTTAGAATGGGTTATTAATCGACATACAGCTTACGTCAACACAATTATTTAAGGATTTTTCCCAAAGATGCTGACAATAAAGGCTCATCCGTTCAGGAAGGACATGGCAGCCAAAAGAATCGTTAAAAAGGCAAAGCTGATCCCAGAAAAAAGAAAAAGGAACTGTTTTCCACCATTAG
>OICT01001016.1_pt1 | contig 11818 bp, 9 predicted proteins | sample 1581331 | NCBI WGS metagenome assembly OICT01 (sample SAMEA3882544, study PRJEB24775) | human gut metagenome | biome: human-associated habitat; feature: intestine environment; material: feces | place: Netherlands | collected 2009/2010 | reverse complement strand
CGGAACGCCCAGCGGGCGCCCCTGCCGCTGCCGGCTTCTCCCCCGTGCCGCAGTTTCATTTTTCGAGCAAAAGACCTCCCGGGCACGCACGGCACCGGGAGGCGGGAATTCAGTTTTGCGGGCAGCTAGCAGCCGACCTTCGGGGCGGCGGCAGGCAGCGTTCCACTTGGTGGGGTTATTCGTCGTCCACCTCGGCGGTCAGGTTCACCTGGCCCAGCTTTTTGGGGGCGGCGGCAGCGGTACGGCCCATCAGCTTATCGGCATTTTCCATCACCTTGGCGGCGATCTCCTCGGCAAGCTCGGGGTTCTGCCGCAGGTATTCCTTGGCATTATCACGGCCCTGCCCCAGACGGACATCGCCGTAATTGAACCACGCACCGGATTTCTGCACGATATCCAGCTTGCTGCCGAGATCGAGAATTTCGCCGAGGCGGGAAACGCCCTGGCCGTACATGATATCAAATTCGGCCTCCTTGAAGGGCGGGGCGACCTTATTTTTGACCACCTTTACCCGCACACGGTTGCCGATGACCTCGCCGCCGGACTTCAACGTCTCGATACGGCGCACGTCAATGCGGACGGAGGCATAAAACTTCAGTGCACGGCCGCCGGTGGTGACCTCCGGATTGCCGTACATGACGCCCACCTTCTCGCGCAGCTGGTTGATGAAGATAACGATGGAATTAGTCTTGTTGATGATTCCCGTCAGCTTGCGCAGCGCCTGGCTCATCAGTCGGGCATGCAGGCCCACAAAGCTGTCACCCATCTCGCCCTCGATCTCGGCACGGGGCACCAGCGCCGCCACGGAGTCCACCACCACTACGTCGATGGCTCCGCTGCGGACCAGGGCCTCGGTGATCTCCAGCGCCTGCTCGCCGGTGTCCGGCTGAGAGATCAGCATATCCTCCACGTTAACGCCCAGCGCCTTGGCATAGGTGGGGTCCAGAGCGTGCTCCGCGTCCACGAAGGCCACCTCGCCGCCCATTTTCTGTGCCTCGGCCAGCACGTGCAGTGCCAGCGTGGTCTTACCGGAGGACTCCGGCCCGTAGATCTCCACAATACGGCCCCGGGGCAGGCCGCCGATACCCAGCGCCAGATCCAGCGACAGTGAGCCGGTAGGAATGGACTCCACATTCAGCGTACTCTCCGCACCATAGCGCATGATCGACCCCTTGCCGTACATCTTCTCGATCTGCTGCATGGCCGTCTCCAGCGCCTTCTTTTTGTCGGATACCACCGGTGCCGGGGCGACAGGTTCTTTTTTGACTGCCATAGTTCCGTCCTCCTCAAGTTCTGATGTATCTAAGATATCTCCCCAACTGTCCCAAAAAACGGACAGCCAACGTACGCTGTCAAAGCTCCGAGCACAGCACACCCTCTACCACCCGGGGAATACCGTTCAAGTCCGGGGTGATCTCCAGGTCGCCGAAGCCCACGCTCCGCATGATCCGCAGCACCTCGTCCGCCTGGCCGATACCCACCTCGAACAACAGCCGTCCGCCCACGCGGAGCGCTGCCGTCCAGTGTCCGGCGATCGCTCGATAGAAGTCCAGCCCATCCGTGCCGCCCCGCAGCGCCAGATGAGGCTCGTAGTCCCGCACAGACGCATCCAGCTCCGCGATGTCTCCATCCGGGATATAGGGCGGATTGGACACGATGCAGTCGAATTCCCCCAGATGGGCCGGCGGCTTCTCCCGCGCGTCCAGCTGCAGGGACACCACCCGCCCGGTCAGGTCATTGCGGCGGATGTTCTGGCGGCAGATACGCAGCGCACCCTCGTCCAGTTCGCCCAACACCACATGGCTCTCCGGCGCGTTTTTGGCCAGGGCCAGACCGATACAGCCCGAACCGGCACACAGGTCCAGCACCCGGGGCTCGGCCACGGTCTTCAGGTACGTCAGCGCCCGATCCACCAATACCTCGGTGTCCGGCCGGGGAATCAGCACGCTCTCAGAGATATCCAGCGGCAGGCCGTAGAACTCCCACTCGCCGATCAGGTACGCCACCGGCTCGCCGGCCAGATGGCGCTCCGCCAGGCGGCGCACCTGCTGTTCCACCGACTCCGGCACGTACAGCCGGCCATCCCGGCTCAGCGCCTCCCGGGTCTTCCCGGAGGCGCAGCATACCAACTCCCGGGACTCCAGCGTGGGATCGGGCAGTCCTGCCCGCAGGAATTGCTGCCGCACGTCCAAATACAAATTGTTATATGTGATCGCCATAATACGTACCGTTTTCACTTTCTTCGGTATTTTTCGGCGCTCTCCGCTGTTTTGCGCCCCGCTGCGCGACCCCGGCTTACCAGGTGTCGGTACCCTTCTCCTCCGGAATGACCAGCTTCATGGCCTCGATGGCTACCTCGATCATGCTGTCGTCCGGCTCGTGGGTCGTAAAGTTCTGCAGCCACATACCGGGGGCAGAGAGGACGCGCGTCAGCGCATTGTCGTGCGCCCCCACCATGCGGTTAAACTCGTAGGTAATGCCTACTACGGGCACCAGCAGCAGCAGCTTCACGCCCACACGGACCCACACGCTCTGCCAGTTGATGTAGGGGAACACCAGGCTGGAGACAATGATGGACACGATGATGACCACAAACAGGAAGCTGGTGCCGCAGCGGGGGTGGTGCCGGGGCTGGATACGAACGTTCTCCACCGTCAGCGGCAATCCCGCCTCATAGCAGAAAATGGTCTTGTGCTCCGCACCGTGGTAGCAGAACACCCGGTATACGTCCTTCTGTCTGGAGCAGAGGATCATGTACGCCAGCAGCACCAGAATCTTGACCACACCCTCGATCAGGTTATGGAGTGCAGGGGTCGTGGCATGAAACAGCCCCGCCAGAAACGTAGGCAGCAGCATGAACAGCACCAGCATCAAGCCGATGCTCAGCACCACTGAAAAGCCCACCAGCAGCGATTGCAGTTTCTCCGCCGGCACGTGCTTGTTGAGCCATTCCTCCAGCTTGTCCGGCTTGGCATCCTCGTCCTCCGGGAAGTAATCCGCCGAGAACATCAGTGCCTTAACGCCGGTGATCATGGAGCCGATGAACGTCACCGCGCCCCGCAGAATGGGAACTCCCAAAATGGGGTAGTTGGCCTTGACGAATTTGCGCTGGGCCACCTTGGTGACCAGGCCCTCCGGCGAACGGACCACAATTGCGTCCTTCTCCGGGCCACGCATAAGTATTCCCTCGATCAGCGCCTGTCCGCCAATACTGGTACGGAAAGCGCCCTTTTTCTTTTCCATAGGTCTGCTGAATTCCTTTCTGACGCAAGCATAGCACAGCTCGCAATAAAATGCAACACTTGTTCGAGTTTTTTCTGTTTTTTTACAATTCCTGTTCCGCCTGCTTTTTCAGCGGCAAATACACCGTAACTACGGTGCCGCCGCCCTCGGCGTTGGCGATGTCCAGTCGTCCGCCGTGGCGCTGGACGATCTCGTCGCAGACCGCCAGACCGATTCCGCTGCCCCGAGCCTTGGATGAGCCCTTGTAGAACTTCTGCTTCACATAAGGCAGCTCCGCTTCCGGTATACCGGGGCCGAAATCCCGGATAGTGATCACGTACTCCCCTTCCTGTTGGCTCAGATGCACAGCGATGCGCTTGCCGCTGCCGCCGTGCTTGGCCGCATTGTCCAGCAGATTGCAGAACACCTGCTTCAGGCGTTCCGGGTCGCCGGAGATGACCTCGCTGTACTCCGCCCGATCACTGGAATACTCCAGGGCAATGCCGTCCTGGCGAAACAGCTCCCGATAGCTGTACACCGCGTCCTCCAACTCCGCCTGCAAATCGGTGTCCTCCACCTGCAGGGTGAAGCGTCCGTCCTCCAGGCGGGAAAATTGCAGCAGCTCCTCCACCATATTGGTCAGACGGCGGGACTCCTTCACCATGATCTGCACGCCGCGCTTGATCTGCTGCACGTCGTTGGACTCGTCTGCCAGCAGCGTTTCACCCCACCCGTTGATCGCCGTCAGCGGTGTCCGCAGCTCATGGGACACCGAGGAGATGAACTCGGACTTCATTCGTTCGCTCTCGCCGATCTTGCGGGACATATCGTTGATGTTGTCCACCAGCTCGCCCATTTCGTCGGAGTACTTGTTGGGTATCTGCACGCCGTAGCTGCCTCCGGAGATACGCTTGGCCGCCTCTGACACGGCGGACACGGGGGCCACCACATTGTTGATGAAGATCATGCTGGACATGACGATCAGCCCCACCACCGCCAGCATGACGCCGGCCACCAGCAGGACCGTCAGCAGCACCTGCCGGTCGATGTTCCCGATGGCGGTAACGTAGCGCATAACGCCCACCACCTGGCCGTTGAACTTCAGCAGGCCGGACACCGCCAGGATGCGCTCCCCGGTGACGCTGTCACGGCCGATGTAGTCCTGCACCGTGCCGCTTTCCAGCGCCCGTAGTATTTCCGGTGTGCTGGGGTAGGTGCCGGTGGTGACGCCCCGGGTCGTGACCTCCACGCGGCCGGAGCTGTTGAGGAACTGCAGCTCGATCTTGTCGCTGTCGTCAAAGGCAGCAGCGTAGATCGTCGCGCTGCGGTAATATTCCCGATAGCTGGTCATCACATAGGTGTTGAAATAGTCCGCACCCGCCGCGGCCTTGGCTCGCAGGGTAGAGCGCGCACTGTTGTAGTAGTTGCTGGCAAAACCCACGGAGATGAGCACGCCCACCAGCAGCAATATGACCAGCACCGGCCCCATGCTGCCGGTGAGCCACCGGCGGCGCAGGCCCTGCACTTTATGCTTCTTTCCTGCCAAGGCGTTCATCTCCTTTCATCGTAAAACAAGGTATAGCGCACCCACGGGCGCGGCGCAAAGCCTGACAGCGAGAGATTTTTTGCCAGGACGAGCCACAGCGGCGCAGGCGTACTGTGTGTACGTCAAGCCGCTGCAACGAAGTACTGGTGGAAAAGCTCTGCTGTCACAGCCCCCATTTGTAGCCGAAACCCCAGATCGTCGTAATATAGGTTGGGTTCGTGGCATTGTCCTCGATCTTCAGCCGCAGGCGCCGGATATTCACGTCTACGATCTTGAGCTCACCGAAATAGTCGTGGCCCCAGACCAAGTCCAGGATCTCCTCGCGGGAGAGCGCCTTACCGGGGTTCTCCATAAACATCTTCATGATGGCATACTCCACCTGGGTGAGCTTGATCCGCTGGCCGTTCTTCTCCAGGGTACGGTTACGTGTGTTCAGCAGGAAGGGCGGCTGGTCGATCTCACCGGCGTCCACGACACCGCCGCCGGACCGGCGCATCAGCGCATCCACGCGGGCGGTCAGCTCCGCCGGGGAGAAGGGCTTTGTCACATAGTCGTCGGCACCGGTCATCAATCCCGTCACCTTATCCATTTCCTGGGACCGTGCGGTAAGCATAATGATGCCGATGGCAGCGTTGGTGGCGCGGATACGGCGGCAAACCTCGAAACCATCGATACCGGGCAGCATAATATCCAGCAGCGCCACCCGGACGTCGCTGTGGATCTTCAGCTTTTCCAGTGCCTCCTCGCCTGTTTCCGCCTCCACCACCTCGTAGCCGGCGCGGCGGAGATTGATAACGATAAAGCTGCGGATGCTGGACTCGTCCTCCAGTACCAGTACCTTTTTCATGGCAGTCCCCTCCTTGTCAGTTGCTCCAGCTGCCTACGATGAGGCTGAAGCTGCGGCGCAGCAGATCCTCATCCATGCCGTAATAGGCCGCCGCGTCATTCAGCTCGCCGGCGTAGATGGTGGCTGTTTGACGGCGCAGCAGCACCCTTTTCCCCATGCGGCCGCGGTTCTCCCGATTCTCACCGGTGATGGTGTACAGGCTCAGCACCGGATCCCCGTTGATCGCCAGGCTGAACTGATTTTCATTGCTGATGCTGGTGGTGGCGGTCTCCACGCTCCAGTCCCACCAGCTCTCCGGTATGGTGAAATACCACCCGCAGGACAGGCTGTGGTACGTCTTGGCCACGGTGGACAACTGCCCGTCGCCGTTGCAGCAAAGCCAACTGACCAGACCGTCCGTCTGCTCCGCTGTCCAACTGGTATCCGGACTGGGCAGCTCAATGATTCCGTCGCCGTTGATATCCTGGGGCAGCAGCTGACGATAGGGAAACACGGCGTTGGACACACCGGTACTGCTGCCGCTGAGTGCCAAATTCACCAGCCCCAGATCCTGGCGGAACACCAGAATATCCGTGGCGGCCATGCCCTGCTCATCCACGCCGGTGATATACAGCGCCGGCGTGTCGGCATCCAGCCGACCGCTGACCAGGCTGCCCCGGTTCACCGAGGCCATGGTGCTGGACAGCACGCAGCGGTAGGCCACGCCCATCTGCTCATCCTGCCAGCCGTAGAACTCCGCCACCGGCTGGCTATCCGCATCGGTACGAAGCACCAGCAGGCTGGGGATACCGTCACCATTCAGATCCTGTATGGTAAAGCGCGTGTAGCCGCTGGACATCAGCGCCACTGGCTCCCGCGCCACGGTGTACACCGCCACGGTCTGCACCTCGGCGCTGATACGCCAGCCCACGATCAGCTCACGCCGGCCGTCGCCGTTCAGGTCCTGATAGTATACGCTGTCGATGGCGGTGCCGCTGCTCTCGATGGTGCAGTAGCGGGCATAGCTGTCGCCCTCGATCTTAAATACAAATATTTTCAGCGGCTTTTCGTCGCTGCTCATGCGGAAAAAGGCCAGGGCTTCCTGCTGCCCGTCGCCGTCCAGGTCAGCCATCTGCACCGACTGGATATTCCGCCCGCCGGTAGGCGAGGCGTACTCATAACCCTGTGTGATCAGTGCCTCCAGCTCTTGGGTCAGGCCGGTGTACTCCTCCGCCATTCGCGGCAGGGTAAACAGTTCCTCCACCGAATCGTCAGAGAAACCGCAGCCGGTCAATGCCGCTGCCAGCAGCGCCAGCAGCCCGACCAGGCAGATATACCGTTTCAAACGCCGCATACAGCAGCACCTCCCTCCGGGTCATACTCTTACTTAAATATCATACCACATCTTGCACTGCTTTGGTAGAGGGAAAATCGTAAATAAACAGCAAATTAATGCCGGACGCAGAGAGCACCCCTTTCGGGGTGCTCTCTGTATTCCCCTGCCGGTGCAGGGTGGAAGACATCAGCCGTGGGAGGGATATCCTCTTAGGCATCGCGGCGGCCACGCCTCCCGCACAGCTTTACCGCGCCGGCCAGCGACAGGGCGGCGACCTCAGCGTATACGGCAATTCCCGCGTCAAAGGTCGTGGGGCTGACCGTCCTTTTCACAGGTGCAGGGGGCTCGCTGTAGTAATAGGCGGCCGCCGTGTAGGACACGGAGGGCTTGGGGAACTCCAGAGCCTCACCCTGCTCACCGTCTGTGGCTACCGGTGTCAAGATCGCGCTCTCATTGGTATAAAGCGCCTTTGACACGTCTACGTGTGTGGTGGTGTCATCCACATAACCGTCCCCATTCAGATCCATCACACCGTGGGTGCCGGCGGCGGGCGTACCGGCGAGCTTTACAGTGTAGGAAAGCTTGACCGGGGCAAAGTTGGAGACCGGTTCGTTGATTTCCCATGTGAAGCTGTCGGCGGCACCGTTGTACTCTATCTTGAAGCGGTAATTCCTCTCATTCTGGTCGCCGCCGAAGTAGGTCACATTTCCATCCTGCTCATATTGCAGTTTTTGCCCGCCAACGGTGAGACAAAACGTGCCGGGAACGAGATCGAAACTCTTGCCGACAGTATCCGCCACAGCGGAACCCTTATCAACAGCGTAGAGGACTTTATGTTGGATCGAGTTAAAATCGACTGCTCTCCCTCCCGCCAGTCTGTTCATAAAGGCGGTACCCCACTGCCGTATTTCCCTTGCCAACACGGCATGGCACTGATAGCCACTCTCCTGCATCGCTTTGTAGGTACTCTCTGTCAGGTGCAGGGCTTTCTCCACATTTGAAACGTTTTCCTTGTTCTGCAACAGTTTGCTATCATCGGTCGGAGCCTGCCCAGTATATTGATAGTCCCAATCCTCGTTGTCATTGTCTGTCTCCATTCTTCGGGCAATATCGCTCATCCAGTCATTGATGCTGCCCTTGGGAATAGACGTTTCTGCCCCTTCGTACTGCACGTTCAACTCACTTAGCGTACCGCACTGGTTAGGACCATCCGAGTTTAGGCTGCCATCAAAGCTGCGCGTATACGGGGTAGTATGATCATCCTCCTTGCAGAACTGATAGGTAACGCCGTCACTGACAAATATCAGATGCTTGCGGTGCGGCTCGACCGCCGTATCGCCATCGAGCATTTTCTTGCCCGCAAGAAGTCCCGCATGCGTATTGCTGCCTTCGGATATAGTTTTCTTTATCGCAGCCTCAATGGTAGGATAGTTCTCCTCTGTAAGCTCCGTAAGCTGGAGCGCAACTTCTGCCGCCCGATTGAAAATAACAACGCCGACCTTGACCATCACACCGCGTTCCCTCACCTCTTCCTTCAGGTCGACAAGAAGCGCTAACGCCTTATTCTCCAATTCTGCGCTTGTAGATTTGTCCAGCACAAAGACCACATCGCTGGCCAGTCTTTCCTCTGCGCTGGGAAGCGACAACGTAACGGTGGACCGATAGTCCTTATCCAGTACGGTGGCTGTCTTGGATCGAGACACATTCACCAAACTCGGAGTCACCTCCCCATCAGTCGGCACTGTCCCCCACGCAACAACGGCCGTTGTCAGCAGCAGGGTAAGCATTAGTAAAAAACAGCTTATCCTCCTCATTTTCTCCTCCTTTCCCATTGTACAGACCTCTTTGTTTCAATTGTGCATTGAAACAAAGAGCAGTGGTACCACTGCTGGTTCGTGTATCTATTATATATTCTTGCAGTGAAATGTCAAGCAGTTATTGATATATTGGTAATTTTTGTCAAATTCGTATATACCCTTCTATCAGCGGCAAAAAAAGAGACATCCTCACGGATGTCTCTTTTTTGGTGCCGGTGACCGGACTCGAACCGGTACGCTGTCGCCAGCGGTGGATTTTGAGTCCACTACGTCTACCAATTCCATCACACCGGCATATATTACCCGCACATTATACCGTAAATGGCCGGCGATTGCAAGACAAATTTACCCGCCGAAAGCACTGACGCCCAACAGGCTCAAGCCGCCCATGATGGCACCGGCCAGGAGGACGCCGGCGGCGCAGGCGAGGGTGCTTTTTTTGAAGTCCATATCAAGCAGGCTGGCGGCCAGAGTTCCGGTCCAGGCACCGGTGCCCGGCAGGGGTATCCCTACGAACAGCAGCAGCGCCCAGTACAGTCCGCGGCCGGCTTTGGCCTGGAGCTTACGCCCGGCTTTCTCCCCTTTTTCCAGGCAAAAGGTGAAAAATTTTCCGATATACCTCTTATCTTTCCCCCATACAAGCACTTTTCGTGCAAAAAAATAAATGATGGGAACCGGCAGCATATTGCCCGCGATGGCGATCAGATACGTCAGCCACAGGGGCAGATCGAAAGCCACGCCGTAGGGGATCGCGCCCCGCAGCTCGATCAACGGCACCATGGAGACGAAAAAAACGATGACACAATGCTTAAACATATACGTTCCTTCACTTTACTTCATTGTATACCTTATTGTATCCTTACTGTGCTTTTTTTGTAACTGTCATTATACCCGAAGTTTCCCTCTTTGACAAGGCGCACAAGGGCGGTTTAAGAAATACCTAAATTTTCTACCGACTTTTTTTCAGTTTCAGTCGACAAATACCACCTGTACCTGTTATACTACCTATAAGAAGATTTTATCATGGGAGGAAATGGGCCATGAGCGTTGCAGACGTCATATCGCTGCTGGGCGGTATCGCACTGTTTTTGTTCGGTATGTCCCTGATGGGCGAGGGCCTGAAAAAGGTCGCCGGCAGCCGCCTGGAGCTGGTGCTCTATAAGCTGAGCAGCACACCGCTGAAGGGCGTACTGCTGGGCACCGGCGTTACCGCTGTGATCCAGTCCTCCTCCGCCACCTCTGTGATGGTGGTGGGCTTCGTCAACTCCGGCATGATGAAGGTCAAGCAGGCCATCGGCGTGATCATGGGCGCCATACTGGGCACCAGCGTCACCGGGTGGATCCTGTGCCTGTCTTCCCTGGAGGGCGGCAGCGGCGTGGTGCAGCTGCTGAGCACCGAGGTGCTCACCGGCATCGTGGCCGTGGTCGGCATCATCCTGCGGATGTTCACCGGCAAGACCAGCAACCGCTATGTGGGCGAGATCCTGCTGGGCTTCGCGGTGCTGATGTACGGTATGTCCGCCATGTCCGGCGCGGTGTCCCCCCTGCGGGAGAGCGAGGCCTTTATCCGCATCCTGACCAGCTTCTCCAACCCCATTTTAGGTATTCTGGTGGGTCTGGCGTTCACCAGCGTTTTGCAGAGCGCCTCCGCCGCGGTGGGTATTTTGCAGGCGCTGGCCATTACCGGCGCTGTCACCTTTGAGGTGGCTCTGCCCATCGTCATGGGCATCGCCATCGGCGCGGCGGTGCCTGTGCTGCTGTCCGCCCTGGGCGCCAACCTCAACGGCAAGCGCACCGCCTTTATCTATCTGCTGATCGACGTGCTGGGCGTGCTGATCTGGGCGCTGCTGTTCTACGGCGCCAACGCCATTATCCACTTCACCTTTTTGGACGCGGTCCTGTCCTCTGTGTCCATCGCACTGATGAACACCCTGTTCCGCCTGGCCACCGTGATCGTGCTGCTGCCCTGCATCGGGCTGATGGAGCGCATGGTGGAGCTGCTGTTCCCCGACGACGGCTCCGCCGCCGAGGAACAGGAGATGGACCGGCTGGAGGAGCGCTTTTTGCAGCACCCGGCGCTGTCCATCGAGCAGAGCCGGCTGGTGACCAACTCCATGGCCGAACGGGCCGAGGGCAACCTGCTGATGGCCGTTGGCCTGCGGAACCGCTGGTCCGACAAGGATTTCCGCATGGTGGGTGAAACGGAGTCCGTTATCGACCGCTACGAGGACAAGCTGGGCACCTATCTGATGAAGATCACCAGCAAGTCCCTGTCTCAATCCCAGAGCGAGGAGGTCAGCAAATACCTGCACACCATCTCCGATTTTGAGCGTATCTCCGACCACGCACTGAATATTTCGGAGGCCGCCAAGGAGATACACGACAAGGATCTGCAATTCTCCCCTGAGGCCTGTCATGAACTGGACGTGATAGAGTCCGCCGTCCGGGAGATATTGTCCATCGCCGTGGGCGCCTTTGTGGAAAACGATCCCCAGCGAGCCGCCCGGGTGGAGCCGCTGGAGGAGATCATCGACGGCCTGTGCGATGAGATGAAGTCCCACCATGTGGACCGGCTGCAGTCCGGCAGCTGCACGCTGAACCAGGGGTTCGTGTTCAACGACCTGCTGACCAACTACGAGCGCGTGGCGGACCACTGCTCCAACATCGCCGTGGCCATCATCGAGCTGGAGTCCGACTCCTTCGACACCCATGAGTATCTGAACAGTGTCCGGGCCATGAAGTCCAGTTCCTTCGCGCGGTACTACGAGGAGTACAAGCAGGAATATCATCTGTGAAAAACAGCCCTTCGGCGGTGGCCGGAGGGCTGTTTTTTTGTGTGCCGGGATGGGGAGTTTCGCGCCCCCTGGCGCGAGTAGCTTTCTTTCATCGTTGAAAGAAAGCTACCAAAGAAAGCCGCTTGAAACTACGTTTCAAGACTTCCTTGCGCGGGAATGTGCAGGTGTTGCGCCTGCGGGCGCAAGCTGGGGCGTTTCGTGCCCCGGCACGAGTACCTTTCTTTTTTTGTAAAAAGAAAGGTACCAAAGAAAACCACTTAGACCTACGGTCTAAGG
>OICT01001014.1_pt1 | contig 11845 bp, 9 predicted proteins | sample 1581331 | NCBI WGS metagenome assembly OICT01 (sample SAMEA3882544, study PRJEB24775) | human gut metagenome | biome: human-associated habitat; feature: intestine environment; material: feces | place: Netherlands | collected 2009/2010 | reverse complement strand
GATCACGTACATCAGCATCATCAATGTTTGCATAATTATAATAGAGTTGATTCTTGTCCAGAATTCTAACAAGCTCCCTGCGTCTTTCTTCAACACTGCCGAGTTTCGGAAGTTCTTCCTCAAATTTTTCAAGATCCAGCCTGAAGTCAAGGTCTGCATTCTCTTTCATCCGATCATATACTCTCATCAGTTCATCCGCATTAGTCGCCTTCTGCAGATCATGAAGATATCCCTGGTTCTTCTCCATCAATTCCGCATAGACAAATGATCCTCCACCTTGCCAGCCTACGTCTTTTGATACACCGCCCTGTTCTCCTTCAATAACTTTCTGCAATCTGGGAACAGAAACGGTATTGATATAATCCATCTGCTCGATGCCGATGAATCTCCTTCCCATCTTCATGGCAACAGCCTGAGTGGTAGCTGATCCCATGAAAAAGTCAAGAACTATATCGTTTGAAAATGTTCCTAAATTTATAAGAAATTCTAATAACTGTTCAGGTTTTGGCGTTTTAAATATTTTGCTACCAAATAGTTTTTTTATTTCAGATGATGCATGAGTGTTCATTATGCCTTCAATAATGTTCTTCCAAGGAGCTTTCCTTTCTATCAAACGGTCTTCGTTATCAACATTCAAGTAAACTTTATATTTAAGTTTATATTCATTGTCTTTATCCTTAACAAATTCGCAAAATCCGTTCTTTAATCCCCATTCTACTTTTTCCTTTCCCCATTTCCACGTCCACCCATCGTTTACAAACTCCCTTCTATTATGAGGATACAATGTCTTTCCATCCGGTGTTTTGATGGCATAATTCATGGAATCACTGTATTGCAATCCACCTCTGTCTAGAGTGTCATAATAAAAAGGCCCTCTTCTGTCAAAATATTCATCTTTATACCTATATCTCTTTTTATCATAGGAATCAGGATTTTTAGAAAAGGTTATTTCTTTTTTGCATTTTGAATATACTACAATATATTCAGTTACAATTGCAACACATGTAGTATCAGATGATCCCGTCTTCTTCTTCCATATTATGTTACCTATGAAGTTTTCCCTTCCAAAAACAGAATCCATCAATACTTTTAAATATGGCATTTCATTGTCATCAGTTTGAACAAAGACAGCACCATCGTCGCTCAAAAAAGAGCGAGATATTTCCAGCCTATTCTTCATAAAAGTCAACCACGCAGAATGGCTAAACTTATCGTTATACTCGAAACTATCACTTCCAGTATTATACGGCGGATCAATATATATCATCTTGACCTTGCCTGCATATCTTCTCTTGATGCTATGCAGTGCAATCAGGTTATTTCCCTTAATAACTAAATTATCATCGCCAGACAGGAAGGATCGTTCGCCCCCCCCGAACGATCGTATTTTCTGACGTTCTTAAATATCTTAGGCTCGAACAATTCATCAATTTCCGACTTGGCCAAGACCTCATTCAAAAACTGTTCATTGGCATCTCCTGCATCTTCAACATTCTCCTTGCTCATACCGGCCTTTAAAACCGTATCCTTAAATGGAAAATCAAGTACAACGTCAGTTGATTCATCAATGAACTTGCCACCGGAAGTCAAGCCTATCTTGTTTGAGTATCTTGTATAACTGTCTTCCCAGTAGTTCTTGAATTCAAACATCTCGATAAACTGGTTGACCTTGAAAATCTCAACATCTGAAATCTTCTCGGTGTATGTATCATGAATCAGCCTGTCATCCAAGAGAGCAGACATCAAGTCACGGTCATAGTTGTCAAGATTTTCTATTACCTTAGACTTCTTCAAAATTCCATTTTCAATATACTTGTTGTCAAATTTTTCCAATACGGAACGAACATGTTCCATAATTCTTGATTCTATTGCCATAACGTCACCCCACAGATTATTGTTATGCCTATTTTATCATTACTTCATTTAAAAGATTCCTGATTCTTTCACATTTCATAAACATTTCCAATTTTGGAATTCTCATTCTTAAACTTACACATAAATGAAACCATCAAAAAACAACGGAGATTTTTACTTTGAAAATCTCTGTTGTTCATCTTTTCTTCCTATATATTACTTCAAATAAACGCCCTTCCAGTTATATCCTCCGACAGGATTATAAACCAGACCCTTGACGCGCTTCTTGAGCATCGTGGCATTGGCAGGCTAAAGGGTCAGTTCAACCTTCTGAATGCATACGGAAAGTAGTTTCACGCATGCGAACAGAAGTTTTCAGCACTCATAGTGGCCTTTAAAAAGAACATTAAACAGCATCCCCGCCGGACTATCCGACGGGGATGTTTGACTGAAATATTTCCGTTTCTCATCAGCATGAATGGAAAACTTGTGCTTCGCCGCCAGTCTTGGTGGAAAAATTCACACTCCTCCCACCAAACCTGGTGAAAATTCAACAGATACATGGGGCGCGAATGAAATTTACAGATAGATTCGCAACTCCTATTATGACAGCAAAACAAAGCCCGGATGATCCGTAGTTTCGAATCATCCAGGCTTTTTTCTTCCAAGAGTTATTCATAATTATCCACAGGACTCCATCCTGTGGATAATTCTTTCAAAAAATTCTTCCACAGGCTGATATGTGGAAAACCTGTGTATTAACCGACACAAGCAGAACACCAAACTCACGCTTACTTCAGTACCTCATCCACCCTGGACGGCATCTTCTGACTTTCAACCTTGTTTACGTTGTAGTACTTGCCGTCAAACGAATGCAGCGTCGTGAACTTCCTGCCTGAAGCAGATGCGACGACGGTGGTCATCTCAAGTCCAAACGACTTCGGCTCATATGTCTTCCGGTCCACATGAACGTTGAACGTGGCATTGGTGAAGCTGACGTTCTTCAGATCCGTGCTGTAGAGTCTCTTCGCCGTGGCATCATCTCTGCCGAGAACCTCGAGCAGTTCCTTTTTAAGCCTTTCGGAAGGATTTTCCGGTACCCTGAAGACCAGCGCATATTCGCCGCCTTCTTCCTTGAGATCGAATCGGACCTTGTTGTCACTCATGACCTTAAGATAATCCCTTGCGATGTTCGGATTCTGAACGATGAACCTGTAGTTTGACTGGGCGCTGTCAATGGCCTGCCTGTAGCTTCTGCCCTGACTAAGGCCGATCATCGTCGTGTTGTAGAGATCCTTGCCGTCGTAGTACAGAATGTACTTGTTGTCCCTGGCTCCTTCCTGGAAGCGGATTGCTGCGTTTGACTTGAGCGTCACCGGTTTTTCCGTGTATTCCGTTTCCGTTCTGTACGAAACCGTGTTGTCGTGGTCTCCGCTCGTATGCTTGACGAAGAACTTTGTCTCGACCTTGGCGCTCTTGACCTTCTCTTCGGCACCGACCGCTTCCGACAAGACCCTGTCCTTTTTTGAAACCTTCTTTTCCGTGTCAACGTTCACGTCTCCGGAACCGCCTGTCTTCTTCGCATTACCGCTGCCTGCGCAGGCGGACAGTCCGCATGTCACAAGCAAAGTCACAGCCGTAATTACCAGCTTTCTTTTCATTTATCTTCCCCCTGTTGAAAAATGCAGTGCTACTTCTTCGTGTGATTCTGATCATAGTCGATGTACGTTGTCGGCATCTTGATCTGTTCAGTCTGATTGACCGTCTTTTCGCTGCTACCTGCGCCGGACTCGCCTGACTTTCCGGTGCTGCAAGCTCCTTTGTGAGCGTCTGTGTTTCCTTTGATTCATTCTTTTTGACCGTCTTTTCGTTGCTGCTTGCCCCGAATTCGCTCGACTTTCCGTTTCCGCAGGCACCTTTTTGAGCGTCTGCGATTCCTTTGATTCAGTCTTTTCGCTGCTACTTGTCCCGGATTCGCTCGGCTTTCCGTTTCCGCAGGCACTGAGTCCGCCGACTGCAAGAATCATTGCAGCTGCCAACAGTAATTGTTTTTTCATCAAAATTTCCCTCTGTTGAAAAATGCAGTGCTACTTCTTCGTGTGATTCTGGTCGTAATCGATGTATTCCTTCGGCATTTCAACCGCACCGACACCGTTTACGCTGACGTATCTTCCGTCAAATGATTCCGTGCGGGTGCTCTTGGTGCCGTCCGTCCCCGTGCGTACAGCCGTGACGTTTGCCGTATAGCTCTTCGGCTGGCTGCTGTCTGAGTCGACATGCACCTCAAGCTTGCACTCGTCGAATTTCCACCGCGCAAGTTCTGATTTTTCATAACTTGCATATGTATTCTCAACCGGACTTGTGATGCGCAGCAGTTCCGTCTTCTGAGCGTCAGTCATTTTCTTCTTCGAGGCATCACAGGAAATGACCGTCTCGCCGCCTTCGTTCTTCACAGTGATCTTTGCACCGTTCTTCTTCATGGCCTTGAGCAGCTTCGGCGCAGTATTTGCCGCATCAGTGGCAAACTTGTTGTATCCGATCTGACCCTTGAGCGTTCTGCGGTATGTCTTGCCGTTCGCATAGACGTTCGAAAGCTGCAGGTACATGTCCTTGCCGTCGGTCATGACCGACGAATGCGAAACTTCGCTGTTGACCACCGTGGTCACGCTAGCCTTGGACCCGAACGGATCTGCATGGTATTCCACACCCATGTCCATTTCAACGTTCTTCGTCTGACCGCTCTCCGCTGTCTTGACATGCACGGTGTCCTGAATCTTGGCTCCCTTAAGCGCGGAAAATGCGTCAAGCGCCTTGTTCACTGCCTTGTCCTCCCTTGACTCAGCATTCCTGTGAACCGCATTTTTGACCGTACCCGCACTCTTTTCACCATTGTTCCCGCATGCGGAAAGCCCCCCGGAAACCAGCACAAGAGACGCTGCCAATAACATTTTTTTCTTCATATTTCTTCCCCCATTTTGAAATATTTGTTAAGTTAACATTAACAGAAACCGTTATCTTTTTCAATAATTATTTTATTATGATTTTTTTCTAATAATCAATCATCTTCTGCAAAATGCAGAGATTCCAACGAGTATCCGTGCTGAAATCTGCTGTGCCATGCATGACGATGCATTGCATTTCACGAAAATGACCTCAATTTCTCAAAAAACGGCTTCTTTACCGTAAGCAGCGGCTCCAAGGGTCCGCACCGCCATGCGCACTGCATCCGACAAAACAAAACCCCCGAGCCAAAATGACCCGGGGGTTTATCAAAATCAGATTCCCTTGAACCGATACATCTTTGATGTGTAGTCCTGGTGGACAATCGGATCATAGAATCCAAGTTCCATCAGCTCATCACCGCCAAAGATTTCATGTGTTTCAAGATTTTCGTATTCAAGCTCAGGATCAAGCCCGAATAATTTTGTCTTTGTCAAACAAGGCTGCGCAAATGCGAGAACCTGGAAAGTCATGACGCAGACGTCGCGCTTATCGTCCGAAACAAACATCCAAGCTGATTGATTTGTTTCAACCGGCGACTTCAAACGGTAAAAATTGCCGTATTGTATGAGTTTTCGGATTTCCTTATAGCAGGCTACCTGTTCTTTGACCTGATCCTTATCTTCCTGACTCATCTTGGTCAAATCAAGCTCGTATCCGAAGACTGCGCTCATTGCAGCATTGCCGCGCGTTTCAAATGACGTTTTGCGTCCAGTCTGGTGATTGGGAATTGCCGAAACGTGCGCGGTCGTCATGGAAATCGGATAAACAAGACTCGTGCCGTATTGAATCGTCAGCCGGGAAACGGCATCCGTGTTGTCACTCGTCCAGATCTGCGGCATATAATAGGCAAAGCCGGCATCGAAGCGCCCGCCTCCACCTGAGCATCCTTCAAACAAAACATCAGGAAAGGCACCTGTAATTCGTTCCATCAGTTCGTATAACCCTAAAACATAGCGATGGTAAACCTCCCCCTGCCTGTCTTTCGGAAGACTTGCCGAATAGACGTCTGACAGATGACGATTCATGTCCCACTTGACGTAATCCACGCTGCCTTCTTTGAGAACCTTGCTGATCTGTCCGAAAAGATCATCGATAACTTCCTTTCGCGTCAAGTCAAGCACGTACTGGTTTCTCGAAGGGCTTGGCCTGCGTCCCGGAACATGCATCAGGTATTCGGGATGCTTTCTGTAGAGTTCGGAATCGTAGGAAATCATTTCCGGTTCAAACCAAAGACCGAACTTCAACCCCTTTTCATGCACGTAATCTGCAAAATGCCCGAGTCCTGAAGGAAACTTCTTCTTGTAAACCGTCCAGTCACCAAGAGATGAATTGTCGTCATTGCGGTGTCCGAACCACCCGTCGTCTAAAACGAACATTTCAATGCCGAGATTTTCAGCCTCGTCAACGATCGTTTTAAGCTTTTCTTCGTTGAAATCAAAGTAAGTTGCCTCCCAGTTGTTGACAAGGATCGGACGATCAGCATGCTTGAATTTCGATCGGACGATACGCTCTCTGATGATTTCATGAAAGGCCTGGCTCATCTTGTTCAACCCCTGGTCTGAATAAGTCATGAGGACTTCCGGTGTTTGAAATTCAGAACCGGCATCCAGTTTCCAGGAAAAATTATAATCGTTGATTCCGATTACCAGGTGCGTCTGATCAATCTGATCCTTCTCGACTTCAAACGAGTGATTGCCGGAATATGCAAATGCAAATCCGTAAACGTCTCCGGAAAATTCGTCCGTTTTCCTGTCAGCCAGGGCCAAAAACGGGTTCATCTGATGACTTGACGTGCCGCGGATGCTGCCGAATTTCTGAATGCCGTATCCGACCGATGACCGTTCAAGATGGCGTTCGTTTGCATGAGCACCGGGCAGGCAGATTGAATCGAAATCCCTGTCGACAAAATCAAGCTGAAGCGAGGCGACCTTTTCCAGGAAAACAGTTTTCTTCCCTGTATTTCTCACCTTAACGGAACGGGTGATGATGGAAACGTCACGATAAACAGTGTAAAGCAAATCGTACTCAAGTCCCGTCAACTCATCTTCAAGCGTAATCGTCAGCGTCTGTGCCTCTTTTTCATTTTCAACGTAGGCTGCCGGGAGTCCTTCTAACTTTGGCTTGCCGTCTTCAATTTTGTAATTTTTATATTTCAGCATCAGGGAATTCGATCCGTTTTCCTGACGAACAATCGTTGCAGGCGTATGATAGTCCATCTCACCCGCTCCGCTGTACTCTTTCGGCAGCGTGTCACGCGAAAACGTCCGGTCAAGCGATCCGGGAAGATTGCCCGAAAAGCCGCGGTCAACCCTTGGATACTTCAATTCGCCGTGATATTTCTGCACGCGTCTGCCGAAGTAAAGATGGCAGAGCGTTCCGCCTTCCTCTACCGAGAAGATGTACGAGATGTTCCTGTTGTGCAGGTGGAAGACCTGCCGTTTGCTGTCAAATTCAATTAAATCATTCATTTTGCTTCACCTTTTTTCACTCTCAGTTCCATTGCATCATCCATTGCCTTGATTTCAGCTCCGCTCTTCTGCTTCAGCGTGAAGTCCTCAAAATTATCGGAGTTCGTCACCGTCACGATTACGGTATCGTCAAGACCGGCCTTTCTGATTGTATCATCCCAGAATTCCAGAATCTCATCGCCTTGACTTATCCTCTGTCCCTCTTCGACATAGGTTACGAATCCCGTGCCCTTGAGAGCAACGGTTCCAAGTCCGACGTGAATCAGAAGTGCCATGCCGTTGTCGGCAACAATGCCGACTGCATGTCTTGTCGAAAATACCTGGCGGACCGTTGCATCAAACGGAGCATACACTCTGCCGTCATTCGGCCTGATGGCAAATCCCAAGCCTGCCTGACCCTTTGAGAATACATCGTCATTTACTTCGCTCAGCTCAATCAGATTACCTGAAACAGGTGCCTTGACGGAAAACTTTTCATCCGACGAAGTGTTTTTGACACTGATGCCAAGATCCTTGCCCCACGTCTTTTCAAGTTCGGCAACGATTTGGGCATGACGCTCCTCCGTAAGAGTGATCTTCTTCATGAAGATGATGATGGAAACCGTCAGCATCACTGCCGGAACGGCAAACATCATCAGCTTGAAATTCATTCTTCCTGCTGCAGTAATCGATGAAGCAGTAGCTCCGGTCGTCATCCCGGCCAAAATTGCGATCTGACCGACAACGCCATTTGACACGGCGCCGCCGAATTTATCGATCAGCGGACGAATGGAAAGCGACAATGATTCATCTCTGTGCCCTAATTTCCATTGACCATATTCAACAGAATCCGTGATAATCATCAAAACGACTAAGAAAACCATTTGCTGCGGGAATGCAAACATTACGGCAGCAAGCAGAACAAGTGCCAGATTGTTTCCAGCAAGGGCGAACACTCCGATGCCGCAGAGCATGAAAACAAGACAACCACCGAATACGGTCTTTCTGCTGAATTTTTTAGACAGGATCGGGAACAAGGCAGCCGAAACCATTCCCAGGAAGATGTTGATCGTTGACAAAATCGAAAACGACTTGGGCTGTCCCATGATATACGTGAAATAGTAGACTTCAAGCGCTCCCAGAATGTTGACTCCGATTCCATAGAAAAGATACGCAAATGCGACCCAAAGAAGCTGATCGTTTTTGGCAACTGCCTTGAAAACGCCGATGACGCCAACCGTATCTTCCTTGTTTTCGCGAATCTCGCTGTTCACTTCACGTGTGCAGCAGCCGACCACCCAGGCGGAAACGAGTGCAATCGTGCAGATGATGAGAGCAAACATGAACCAGCCGTGAGCATCACCGGTCGAAGTCGTCTTTTCTGAAAAATAGATGACGGCCGGCATGACGAGCACGCCAACGAGACCGCCGCCGATAGTTGAACCGAAACGCGCAAAAGTTGCCGTTTTTTCGCGCTCACGCGAATCAGTCGTAAGCGACGGGAGCATTGACCAGAAACCGACATCCTTGAATGAATAGAAGATGTCCATCGTAATGTACATTACGGCAAAGATGACCAGATAAAGCATTGCATTTTTCTGATACAAATTGCCAAGCGACGTAAACAGACACAGCAGCAACACTGCAGAAACCGTCCCGCCGGCGACGACCCAGGGACGGAAATGCCCCCAACGGGTCTTCGTGCGGTCAATTGCGTTTCCAATAAATGGATCAATAAAGAGTTCTACGATGCGCAAGGCCATGATGATCAGCGTCACAAGACTGATCATCTTGTTATCAACGGCCTGATTGCCGGAATTGAACAAGTGCGATGTGATGAACATGATCAGATAACCTGACAACAGGCCGTAAAATGCGTCATTGCCAAATGCGCCAAAGCTGTATGCAAGACGCTGTCCCATGCTCATTTTTGTTTTTCCTTCATTTGACATGAAAATACCTTCCTTTCGTGTATCCGCTTTCTTTACAGTCTTCAGTATACGTTAATGTAAGGCTTTTCAACATAGTCTTTTAATCATTTTAGATGTCATAATGTTCAGTGAACAAATTGACATCTTCTTTCAAAAAAAGTTATAATGACAAGGAAAATTCAAATATAAAAAGCAATATTGACATTGAGTGACAGAAAATTTACACATTGGAGAAAAAATGGAAAAGGAATATCGCGATCTGCAGAGCAGCAGCATCGAAAACGGAATCATCTTCTACGGTCTTGAATGCTGCGAACCAAACTACATCTTCAAGGGAAATAACATCCGCGAAAACTACGTTATTCATTATATCAGGAAGGGATGCGGAATATTTTCGTCAGCCGGCAGTCCCTTGGTCAAACTGAAACAGGGAGACTGCTTCATTTTACCTAAAGGCGTCCCCTGCTTCTATCAGGCTGATGAAAAGGACCCGTGGGAATACAGCTGGATCGGACTTTCAGGTATCAGGACCGGCGAAATCTTCGCCGCTTCAAGCATTTCAGAAAAAAATTACCTGCGCCAGATTCAGGACACTGAATTTAAAAACAGCCTGTCCAGGCTGTACGAATCGCTGCATTTGACTCACAACATGAAGAACAGCCTGCTGACCGAATCCCTGCTTTACAAAATGTTCCATGACCTGCTGGACGAGTTTCCGGCAGAAGTCACCAGAAAAACCAACTCACGAACCCAGTTCCGGCTTGCGGTGGAGTACATGAGGGACAACTACGACACAGGCTGCTCCATCCTTGACGTATGCCGCGGGCTGTCCGTTTCACGAAGCTACCTCTACAGCCTCTTCAAAAAATTTGCGGGATCATCCCCTCAGAAGTTCCTGACTGAAATCCGCATGGAGGAAGCAGAACACCTGCTCAAAGACACCGACAGAAGCATTCAGAACATCGCTGATTCAATCGGATACGGTGACAGCTTCACATTTTCGAAGGCATTCCGCAAGTCAAGAGGATGCAGCCCGACTGATTTCAGAAGGATGAGAAACTGACTTGTGATCCGGAAGTTTTTCACAGATGAAATGCAGATCTTTTAACCTAATAATGAATAAAAAAACAACCGCATGTTTCTAACGACATTCGGCTGTAACTGAACAAAAGCAGATTATCAAGTTCAAATTCGGCGTCAGCCGGACAAAAAAGAGGCTGGAAAAACTCTGTCTTAAATTTAAAACGCGTATGATTCATAGCATCTTTTATGAATCATACGCATTTTTGCTTTAGCCAGACATCCGTCAGGCACAGAATGAGAGACCGTACCCAGACAAGTCGATTATAGAGTATAATGAATCTATCTTAGAGGATTGCAGATCCGGAAAGCGAGATTCAGGGATGAAAGACAGAAAAACAACTTTTGATGAACGGTTGGAAATCATTGAACAGCTGATAAGACACGATGTTGACTACAAATGGGCGGCTGAACATTACAATGTCAGCTACAGTCAGGTCTACGGATGGTATCGGAAGTACACCGGAAGCGGCAATAATCCGGAATCGCTGCGTGACCGCAGAGGAAAGGCCAAACCGGAATCAAAATTCACTGAAATGGACCGGTTGAAGAGGGAAAACAAACTTCTCGAGGCCAGACTTCATCAGCAGGAAATGGAGATAGCCTTCGCAAAAAAAATTAGTCGAAATAAGCAACAGAGAGGCGAAAAAGGAATCAGGCAGAAGACCATCATGGAACTGAACGAGGAATACGGCTGGTCAATCAGTGAACTGTGCAGAACAGCCGGGATAACCAGAGATGCACACTATAAGTGGCTCAAACGTGGAACAAGTAAGCATCAATGTGAGAAGCATTGAGCAGGAAATAGATTTTACCCTAAAGGGGCAAGAATGCCCCCACTTCTTTAAGTGGGGGATGAATCGCCTCTTTTGAAGCACTCAGCGTTTCTTTTTTCTTGTTTCATTTTAAATCGGATATTATAATTAGTGCATAAATTGTAACAGGTGATATCAACAATGGAATTGGACAAAAATCAACATTCGGTATATTCAATTAATTATCATCTTGTAATGGTGATAAAGTACCGCAGAAAAGTAATATCTGATGAAATATCGGGATACTTAAGGGCTACGTTTGAACGGATAGGCATCACTTATGGTGTTGAATTAGTAGAGTGGAATCATGATAAAGACCATGTTCATGTGCTTTTTAAATGTACTCCCCAAATCGCCCCTGCTAAATTCATTAATGCATATAAATCAGTTAGTTCAAGACTGGTTAAAAAGAACTATCCTGAAATACGTCAATATTTGTGGAAGGAAGCTTTTTGGACTAAAAGCTACTGTTTGATTTCCACTGGCGGAGTTTCAATCGACGTAATCAAACAATATATTGAAAGGCAAGGTCAAAAATAATGGTTTTAAAAGCGTTCAAATTGAGATTATATCCTAATAAAACGCAACGCAATCAAATTCATGTTAATTTTGGTTGTGCTCGTTTTGTGTGGAATCAAATGCTTAATATGCACATTGAACGCTATAAAAACAATAAAAAGGCTAAATTCCAAGGCAGATATTCAATGGATGTCAT
>OICT01001011.1_pt1 | contig 11916 bp, 9 predicted proteins | sample 1581331 | NCBI WGS metagenome assembly OICT01 (sample SAMEA3882544, study PRJEB24775) | human gut metagenome | biome: human-associated habitat; feature: intestine environment; material: feces | place: Netherlands | collected 2009/2010 | reverse complement strand
GTCATTTCTATCTTATCATTAATGATCGTTTTCGCTGTATTTTTTTCTGTGATCATCGTTTCCTTTGTATTATAATGCCCATGTTCTTTCCATATCTTACGCAATTGATCTAACTGTTCTTTGGATGCATTATCCGGAATATTCATCTTTACTTTGATCTTTAATTTATAAACAGATTTTTTATAAAATTCGGCATCTTTCGGATTCTTAAGTTCTGCTCTTACAAGATTGCCGTTTTGTGAAATATCAAACTGACTGCTTACATCCTCATCATCTCCGTAAACCTTGATATCCAGAATCTTTAAACAGGATTCGATCTGATCTTCAAATGCAAACTTATCAAAATAATGTGCCTTTGGAATTTCTCCCGCAATTACCTGACTGACTTCATAATCCCAAGATTTTGCCAGATCTTGCACTCTTAGATGTTCCGTCTTGGTCCCATCTTCTCCGATCACCTCTTTGGTTGGGTCAACTGGGTCAAAGCGGATCATATTCTGTCCATATCCTACATATTGCTCCTCTTTTGTTGGTGCTTTTTCAAGACTCCTTCCGAATGTATATTCAAAAGAATCTGATGCAAATGTAAATCCTACACAAGTAAAATCTTCACTACTGTAATTATCTGGAAAATCCGCATAATAAATACTAGTTTCCCCTGATCTTTTACAACTTAATTTTGTATTCTTTGATACATATTCTCCGTGAATCTTGTTTGCTTTGATCCCGATATACTGATATGTATCAATATCCTTTAACGTCATATTACTTTTGATCGTTACTGGTGTATTCGTTCCTGCTTTATAAAAATCACTTTTTAATGTCATCTCTTCGATTCCAACATAAGCACATCCATTGATGCCGCTTCCAATCGCCACATAACCGTCTTGATTCTTATACTTTTCGATTCCAGTAACCGTCATGACCAAATCTAATTTTTCCCAATGGCCATTACTTCCATCGGCTTTGCATTGATAGATCTCCATATTTGTTTTTCGGATCTTAATATTCCCTGCGGTATTTTGTGAAGTCTGAAACCATGTATACTTTTTAAGGAAATCCGGCATCTCGATCTCTGGTAATTTTGCTGCTTTCTTTCCTGCTTCTATGATCGTCTTCGTCTGATCTGTTGCATGCATCTTAAAACCGTAGGATGCATCCACTGAAAGTGCTTTTTCATCGTCAAATGATGAGAAAATATGTTTCTCATCTGCCCAACTGCTTGTGATCTTCCCCGCATTCTCAGTATTTAACTGTGCTTTCACCTTTCGCTGTCCAAACACAGATAAGATTACGGATGCCGTAAAAACTCCGATCATCCCAAGGCACATGAACCATTGTCTCTTTTTCTTCATAATGTACTCTCCTCCTTGTCATATCTTTATATTTCCCTCATTCTCCAACAGACAAAATGTCTCATAGCCTCCCGGCTCCCCTCATTCTTATGACAGGCTGCACTCACCTCCATGACCATGCAGAAGTCTCATTATCATATCCTTGTTCGCTCCCTGTGCTCTTCGTGGTATCATAAAAGAACCTCAATCCTATTGTTCATGGCATAAAATTCATTGCCCGCAGATCATGGCGGAATATGTCCTCCCGGACTGTGCCGGAAAATGGTCTTATTCAATTGTCAGCTTCCCTTGGATTCATCATCATTCGATCATCATATGTCGTGAATGGATTTGTCAGATCTGATTGATCTCATCTTAGATTTATCTTGTTGATATGTTTTTAGAATTATCTGATATTGTATTCTCTTCCATTTATTCCCTATCTTGGTTTATCATAACATTTTCGCATAAAAAAAGCAACCCATTTTCTTCCATGGGTTGCTTTTTTATGATTCATTAGATTCCAAGAATCTTCTTCACTTCGTCTTCCATTCCTGCTGTCTCACATACCGTATCATGAAGAACTGGTGCAGTTCTGATCTCTTCGATCGCTTTTGGAATTGCTGTCTTAGATACTTTGTTAAGTTCATCAACTAATTCAAAGTCATCTTCTGCATCGTATGCTGGATCGATCGCATCCATAACACTTCTTGTGAATTTGTATGGACTTGCTGTAGAAGCGATCACTGTTGGAGTTTTGTCATCTCCTGTCGCTGCTTTGTATTTGTCATATGCAACTGCTGCGACTGCTGTATGTGTATCCATCACATATCCTTCTTTATCATAGACTTCTTTGATCTTCACTGCTGTTTCTTCTTCACTTCCGAAAGCTCCAAAGAACTCAGATAATTCTGCTTTCATGGCATCTGTGATCACATATTCACCGTCTTTTGTCAATGCTGCCATAAATTTGGCACACTGTTTTGCATCATTTCCTGCGATTCTATAGATCATACGCTCTAAGTTACTTGAGATCAGAATATCCATAGATGGAGATGTTGTAACATAGAATTCTCTGTTACGATCATATTTCCCTGTCTCAAAGAAATCAAATAATACTTTATTCTTATTAGATGCGCAGACAAATTTGCCGATTGGAATACCCATCTGTTTTGCATAATAAGAAGCTAGAATATTACCAAAGTTTCCTGTCGGTACAACTACATTGATCTTTTCACCGGCTTTAACTGTTCCATTTCCAACAAGTCTTGAATATGCGTATACGTAATATACGATCTGTGGCACCAGTCTTCCGATATTGATAGAGTTTGCAGATGAAAACTGGAATCCCGCCTCATTAAGTTCTGCGGACAGCTCACGATCATTGAACATTTTCTTAACTGCTGTCTGGGCATCATCGAAGTTTCCTGTGATTCCTACTACATAAGTATTATCACCTTTCTGTGTAACCATCTGTTTTTCCTGAATCGGACTTACTCCGTGTTTCGGATAGAATACGATGATCTTTGTACCCGGTACATCTGCAAAACCTGCCAGAGCAGCTTTACCTGTATCTCCGGATGTAGCAGTAAGAATCACAATGTCATTGCTGACCTGATTCTTTCTGGCTGCTGTCGTCATCAGATGTGGAAGGATAGAAAGTGCCATATCCTTGAATGCAATCGTTGCGCCGTGGAAAAGTTCCAGGAAATATTCTCCATCTGCCTCATGAAGCGGTGCAATCTCTTTTGTGTCAAATTTTTCATCATATGCATTCGCAATACAGTTTTTCAGTTCATCTTCTGTAAAATCTGTAAGGAAACGACTCATAACTTCATATGCAGTCTCTTGATATGTCATCTGTGCAAGCTTCTCTACTGGCACATCCAGCTTCGGAATCTCAGTCGGGACAAACAGTCCTCCATCTTCAGAAAGTCCTTTTAAAATTGCCATGGAAGCAGTTACTGTCTCACCTTTTCCTCTTGTGCTTTTATATAATACCTGCATGTATCCTTCCTTCCTTTCTTGGGGTTTTCTTAGGTTTTACTCACATTTTGTCTGCAGTCACCATTTTGCGTCATAGTATACCACGTTACCGTGTAAAATTCCATACCCAATTATACAAAAATCCCGAAGGAACTTTCTGATCCTTCGGGCTCTTTATAAATATCTAAACAATAACATAATTTTGAAGTTGCTTACATCTGCTACTGTTGTGCAGCCTCCGGATAAGTGTAAAATTCATGTACACCGTGCTTGAATAATTTTTTAAGATTTTTGTCAAACCACTGAATATTATTCTTCGCTGCCGCAGATCTCTGGATAAAGAACAGTGCTCCATCTGAATAATCCACGCCTTCCAGTGCCTGTTTCACTGCTTCTTTCGTCTCATCCGACGGAACTACTTCCGAAATCCTTCCATCCGCGATCGGAGAAAACTGTGCCACACCATCTATGTACTGCCAGATAACATCTGTTGCATTGTCCGGAAATTCCGGATATTTCACACGATTCATGATAACATTTGCAACTAGGATCCTTCCCTTCAGATCTTCTGTGCCCGCTTCTGCCTCTACAATCTGAAGTAGATTCTCATAATCCTCATCCGACATCAGTTTTGCGGAAGACGATGCAGAAACAACTTTTGCATCAAATGTATCCACAGTCGTCGCCATAGATTCACTGACATTCATTTCTACGGCACTGCTTGTAACTTTTCGCACACGCTGACCAACAATTACGTCATCGCAGGAAATTCCGATACGGTTTACGGTCGAACCTGCTGCCGGCGTTGCATTGACTCCGGAAACCACACCCGCAATCCCTGACGGAAGGTCATAATCCACATCTTCACTGTACAGGCTGCTGCTTTCGTTCTCTGAAGCGGCATATACTTTATGTTTCTCAGTTCCTGCCAGCTTGCATCCACCTGTTACGGCGATCACTGTCAGGGCACAGACACTCAGAGAAACAAAGCTATGAAAAGACGAATTGTGTTCTCTGCCGCTTTTATCCTTATCGTTATGGGTTCCTGTCAATCTTGTTTTTCTCATACTTAAACATTCCTTGCATTTTCATTATGTCTTTTTTTATAATTTATTTTTTTGTAACATTTCTGTAATGCATAAGCAAATTATATTTAATATGCGTAGATATGTCAAGTAATTTTTTCCAGTACTGTTTTTACTGACAGGAATATTATAGCTTTTTGCCATCTTTTCAGTCAAGAAAATTCGTTCGACCGTTTTCCACTGTAAGTGTTCTTTCTCGACAGAAACTATATTTTATCCTGTATAACGAAGCGCCTCGATTGATATGTTAATATTATATATATTATTTTTATTTTATTTAATATTTTTATTGAAATTATCTAAAAATTGTACTATGATAGAGACAAATAAAAATGTATATTTCGAGAGGAGGAACCTGTATGAATAAACGTATTATCACAATCAATCGTATGTATGGAAGCAATGGACGAATCATCGGAAAAGCCCTTGCTAATGAAATGGGAATTGGTTTTTATGACAGGGAATTGATCGAAATGGCCAGCAATAAGAAAAATGTTCCTCTCGATCAGTTTGCAGAAGTTGATGAAAAGCGTCCGAGCCCGTGGGGATTTCCAATTGACAACGAACTTCAGATTGGGGTCGATCGCTACCCTATTCCGATGAATGACGTTCTTTTTGGTATTCAAAGAGAGATCATTCTTTCGCTGAGTGACAGAGAAGATTGTGTCATTGTCGGCCGGTGTGCAAATCACATTCTGACAGGCGATGATACACTCCATATTTTTATCTATGCGCCATTTGAAACGCGTGTAAAAACCATCATGGAACGTCTTGACCGTGAAGAAAAGAGTGCACGGAAACTGGTAAAAAGGATGGATAAAGAACGTCGTGCTTATTATGAATTCTTTACCGATCAGAAATGGATGGACATGGGACAGTACGATCTGTGTATCGACAGCAGTAAATTCAGCCAGGATGCAATTATACAGATTATCAAGGAGGCCGCTGCGAAGAAATAGCAAAGTGGGGGAACGCACATTCCCCCACTTGTTTTATTTAGAGATATATTCTTTCAGGAATTCGTAGATCTGGTTTTCGGTTGGTGGACAGCCTTCTGCGTGGTGTTTGAAGTTTCTGGTGCAGTTGCCGACGCCGAGTTCGCCTGTCTTTCCTCTATATCCCTGGCCGATACAGATTTTTTCGTGAAGTTTTTCGAGGAGTCCCTCCTGTTTCAGCATATCGAGTGCCGGAATGAGATAGCCATAACACGCGCTGCAGGAATCAACTTCTTCTACCGCATCTGCCACTTCTACCACTTTTCGTCTCTCTGGAATGTTCTGCTGAATGTCTTCTCCCAGTACACGAATATCTGCTTTAGTAATATCAGAACAACCTACACCAAGCTCACTCGCAAGTTTTACATATGGAACATCAGATACTTTGTAATGGAGCTGCTGACAGACATACGCATCTACCAGCACCGGGTCCATGGCAGTCCAGATACGGTTCATCACCACCGGATTTCCACCATCCTCAAAATCCAGGTCACCACAAATATTGTCAACTACAATAAAATCCTGATGGATACCAACATTTAAGTGCGCGATCGGTTTGTGTAGTCCCATAGAGTGAAAATGGCGTTTTTCTGTATTCGGAATCAATCCCTTCATATTCTTAAGGGCACAGGTAATCTTTGTCTGACAATGTCCTTTCATGACTGGCACATTGATCAGGAAATCTACTTTTTTCACGCTCTCACAGATTTTCAGTTCCAGACCGCAGCAGTCTTTTGTATAGCTTTTGTCTTTCTGCGTATCATAAAACTCCACATCATAGTCCTCACAAAGCTGCCGGTAACCGCACACTTCGAATGCATCTGCAGTACGGTCGCCTACCCAGGAACCCTCGAGAATCATACTGTTTTTGAAACCGTTTTCTTTCAGATATTCCAGGATTCCCGCCACGATTTCCGGATGTGTTGTTCCTCCATTTGCCGGATCTGATGGGGATACCAGGTTGGGTTTGATACCTACCATTTTATTCTTATCACCAATCAGTTCTGCGAGATTGCTCTCTTCCAGAAGTTCCCTGGTCATTTTTTTGTATTTTGTACCAGTTTTTATAAAAATCTGATTTTTTTCCATAAGCGATCCTCCTGTTTCTTATATATCACAGATATAAATTCTCTTTTTACAGGATAACGCATTTAAACGAAATGTTCCAGTTAATTATTTTAAGAGCGGAATTAGTTTTTCTTCTAAAGTATCCAAAAATCAATGTTTATAGTGTCTCAAAACTCCTTCTTCTCCATAATCCTCTCGCTGACCTTCACGGACACGGCCAGACAAATCATCATAACTACAATCAGCCAAACCGCTATCTGCCATCCGGAAAGGGTATCCAGAAACTGCAAACCTTTCCCAAAACTCTTCCGATACACATCATATAGTTTCTTACATGCAGCAGCCACCAGAAAGATTACTGCTACCACCGCCACCATAACAATCCTGCTTTTCTCGGCTTCGTATTTCAAGCGAAGCGGAATCATTCCGCAAAGTATTATACAGGAAATAACGAGTGCAGTGCCTGCGCTTATCAAAAGGTCCTCTGCTTCCTGTTTTCCAGAAATCTGTATTCTTATCATCCCCAAAAGCAGACTGATAACACTGACCAGTACTGCAAAACCAAAGCTGAGCAGATACTTTGACTGTATATATTGCTTTTTTGTGACCGGCAATGTCATTAGAAATTTCATTCCATGATGGTAACCATCATAGGAAATTGTTCCGACAGAGACACCAATACTCACAAAGATCGCATAAGCTACAAAAAATGTACTTCCGTTCTCCTGTGCAACCAGATAAATAATGCCTATCAGAAAAACTGCCAGATATATTTTCATATTTATTTTAATCAATTCCAGATCCTTCATCAATAATCCCCTCATAACAGTTCTCCCTTCACCAGCATGGAAATGACTTCATCTACACTTCCTTTTTCGACTATGATCCCCGGATAATTTTCCAAATAATAATTCTTCTGGTTTGTCAGACAGCTATAGCCGAAGGACTCTTTTCTCACACGCAGAAGATATTCTTTGTCAAGGGCTTCGTATTCCTGCTCTGATACCTTGAGGAATCCATATTCCTCAAGAATACGGTCCGTTTCTTCGTGAAGGACGATTTTGCCTTCATGGATCATATACAGGTCATCACAGAAATGTTCCAGATCACCGGAAATATGAGAACTAATCACAATAGATCGTCCCGGGATCTCCATATATTCCCGCAGCAGATCAAGGATTTCTTCTCTTGCAACCACATCCAGCCCCGCCGTTGGCTCGTCAAGAATCAGTAATCTGCTGTCGTGGCTGAGTGCAAGAAGTACATTCAGCTTTGCTTTCATTCCGGTAGAAAACTCCTTGATCTGTTTATTCAGCGGAATCTTAAATCTCTCACATCTTCCACGAAACTCTTCTTCCTGAAAATCCGGATAAAAACGGCTCATGATTGGAATAAGCTGCTGTACTTTCAAATATTCGGAAAATCCACTGTCGGAGAATGCGGCTCCAATCTTCTGTTTATCCTCTGCACCCATTTCCGCAGCATTTCTTCCAAATATCTCCACATTTCCTTCATCCGGACGGATAAGTCCAAGCATCAGTTTAAATGTCGTACTCTTTCCCGCTCCATTCGCCCCGATCAATCCGGTCACCTGATTCTCTGGAATCTCCATATTCAGTTCCAGTGCAAAACTGCCATATTTCTTCATTACACGATCCAGTTGTACTAACATACCTCATCCTCCATTATGATCTCAAATGACTCCCGGATTTCTTTCGCCGTCAATCCCCCAGTACGGGCTTTCTGTACAGCAGCTTCCAGTTCTTTCTCCAATTCCTTGCGCCGCTCTTCCATCAGAAGCTCCTGATTTGCTGCCGCAATAAAGCTTCCCTTTCCATGGACAGTCACAACCAATCCTTCTTCTTCCAGATTGTCATAGGCTTTTTTTACTGTAAGAGCACTGATCTTCAGTTCTCTGGAAAGTGCACGTACCGAAGGAAGTGCTTCCCCCGCAGTCAGTGTGCCTTCAATCACTTCTGCCTTGATCTGTGCTACGATCTGCTCATAGATCGGTTCCATGGAAGTATGATTTATAATAAGATTCAACTTCATCCCTCCTTCTACAAACAGTATATAACAGTGTATCACTGTTGTCAACTGTTATATACTGTTTATCTGTATTGTTTATTCATATCATTTCTTTATTTCACATTTCACTCTCAAAATTATAAAAAGCCGTTACCCTGTCAGAATATCTCTAACAAGATAACGGCTTTTGCTCATTTCTCTTATTTCAATAACGAATCTTTCTGGTCTCACCCTTCAGGTATCTGTATTTAATATAATGAAGCAGCTTTTCTTCACCATGATCATTCAAAATCCTGAGAAGTGCTTCCAGTTCTTTCTTGGTCTGAGGATGGATAAACCACAATTTCTCCTTACTCTTAAGAAAATACTCCAATGGCTGGCTGTCATTGTACGCATCCCCAAGATAGTTCCTGGATGCACTGATCCGGTCCATGACCATTTCTGCCACATATTTGCGCGGCATCTGCGCTCCCATGATCACATGCTCGCCATCATTTACAGAATAATCTACCCAATGCTCAAAATGATGTTTATTTCTCCCTTTGTGATGGAGCCATGAAGTTGATACTCCAATGTCTTCTCTCTCTGCATTATTCGGGCTTCTCGTCCCCTGATAGTATTTACAGCCAACCAGAAATTCTGTCGGTGAATATTTTGACAGGTCATGAAGCAGGCCCTGTTTGTAAAGTCCTATGCGAAAACAATATTTCATTACCAGCAGTTTATGCCTCGTTATTGTCTTGAAGTGCAGCCATGGATGCATGCCCTGATTCCTCCCGCTTTGCGATCAGTACCACGATCGTACGTGGATTGATCTTAATTGATTTTTTATATGTTTCTTCATATTCTCCAAACCACTGCTCTGGTGTCTGCCCGGAAGTATCCGCAACCTTTTTCCAGCCCAGTCCGTCAGGAAGGTTCGGAAGTGCAATATTTCGTTTTTCCCAGTGAAAATTCATTCCTATATAAATAAAATCATCTGCATTTCCATTTTCATTCTCTGCATAAGAGCCGCAGTACATCACGCCCAGAAGGCGGCTGGTATTATCACGGTTAAGAAACCATGCACGTTCCCCATGTACAGAAATATCCGGAAATCCCTTCGCCATGTAATCCACTCCACGCATTTCCTGTGGCATATGAAGGATTGGATGTTTTTTTCGGAAAGCAATTGCTTCCTTTACAAAAGTGGAAAGATTCTCCTGCTTCTTCGCATTTTTCCAGTCCGTCCATCCTACTGCATTATCCTGACACCATGCATTGTTGTTTCCCGCCTGTGAATTGGCAAATTCATCACCACCATAGATCATTGGCGTCCCCTGACTCAAAAGCAGCATCAGAAACGCATTCCTCATCTGCTGCTCACGCATTTTGCGAATTGCCTGTTTGCGTGTTGCTCCCTCAATGCCACAGTTCCAGGAATAATTAAATTCACTGCCATCACGATTGTCCTCGCCATTCGCTTCGTTATGGCGATAATTATATGCCACTGTATCATACAGCGTAAACCCATCCTGATTTGCCATATAATTGATAGTTCCAAAAGAGCCCGTATTCCTTCGCACATGAAATTCTGCCCCTGAGATCATGCCTTCATCACTCTTAAGAAATCTTCTCATATCCTGCTTAAATCCTGCATTATATTCTGCAAGCATATTTTCCGTATCTGCATTGCCCGCGATCTCAGAAAACATTTTCTTTGTCCCATAAAGAATCGGATCCTGTTCAAGGACTTTCTGATAAACGCCATCTCCCATAAGATGAAATCCATCCACATGATAAAACAGTTTCCACATCCAGAGGGAACGCACTACCTGCAATGACGGCGTATTCTCCGGGAAATACATCTCCATGATACACTCGATTCCTGCCTGATGCAGTGCATGGACCATATCACGAAACTCCCGATCCGGTTCCCTGGTCGCACAGTAAGATGCTTTCGGCGCAAAATAAAATCCCTGTGCATATCCCCAGTAATTTATCCTGTCATCTTTTTTTGAACGGACTGCCATACTGCCCGCCGTCTCTTTGCGTGTACATTCCTGAAACTCATATGCCGGCATCAGTTCAATTGCATTGATTCCCATCTCTTTCCAATAAGGAATCATCTCCACAAGTCCTGCAAAAGTACCTTTTTTTCTAGGCGAAAGTTTCACCTGCTTTGTGTATCCACGTACATGAACTTTGTATAAGATCATTTCATTATATGGGATTTGCGGTGCAGTATCTTCCTTCCAGTCATACTCTTTTTCCGAAAGGAACCCACAGCGTACAGCATGTTCATCCTCTGATACCGGTGCTCCAAATTTCTCACGTCCGCGTATTACCCTGGCAAAAGGGTCCTGCATGATTTTTCCGGCCGCCCGGAAATTATATTCATATTTATCTGGTTTTAATCCAGATATCAGTATTGCGCACATTCTGCCTGTCCGGTGTTCTTCTGTAAAAGGAATTTCCACCTCCGGCAGCGCAGCACCCTTGCGATATAACACCAGTGACGCGGATATGCCACAGGGGATCTCCACTGCAAAATTTATTCCTGCGGTTTTCCTACTGACACCAGGATTTACAGGATCTCCCTTGTATGCACGTATTCTGTTCTGTTTTTCCATTTCCGGTTCTCCTTGTAACTTTTGTATTTACTTCAAATCAATATCCAATTCGATCGGACAATGGTCTGATCCCATGATTTCCGTGTGAATTGCTGCTCCCTGCAGCTTTTCTTTCAAAGATGGAGAAGTTATAAAATAATCAATCCTCCATCCGGCATTCTTTTCACGTGCTTTAAACCGATAGGACCACCAGGAATAAATTCCCTCTTTATCCGGATAAAAGTAGCGGAATGTATCTATAAATCCACTCTCAAGCACTTTTGTAAAACATGCACGTTCCTCGTCTGTAAATCCGGCATTCTTTCGGTTTGTTTTTGGATTTTTTAAATCAATCTCCTCATGTGCCACATTCAGATCACCACAACAGATCACCGGCTTGCTCTCCTGTAATTTCAGAAGATATGCAAGAAAATCCCGTTCCCATTCCATACGGTACTCCAGACGTCTTAATTCACTCTGAGAATTTGGAGTATACACAGTTACAAAATAAAACTCCTTAAATTCCAGTGTGATCACACGTCCTTCCTTATCATGTTCTTCAATTCCGATACCATTTTTCACAGAGACCGGCTCTTTCTTTGTAAATACCGCAGTTCCTGAATAGCCACGTCTGTTTGCATAATTCCAGTACTGATGATAACCCGGAAGTTCCAGTTCCACCTGACCCTGCTGGCATTTCGTCTCCTGAAGGCAGAAAATATCCGCATCCAGTTCTCTAAATCTATCTTCAAATCCTTTTGTGATACAGGCTCTGATTCCATTTACATTCCATGAAATACATTTCATTGTCTCATTTACTCCTTCAAAT
>OICT01001010.1_pt1 | contig 11917 bp, 12 predicted proteins | sample 1581331 | NCBI WGS metagenome assembly OICT01 (sample SAMEA3882544, study PRJEB24775) | human gut metagenome | biome: human-associated habitat; feature: intestine environment; material: feces | place: Netherlands | collected 2009/2010 | reverse complement strand
TGGGCATATTTGCAAAGGTTATCAAGGCATGTCGTGCAATAGGTTAATCGCTTAAGTTATTAAGCTGTGAACCATGGTTACATTGCATTCGCACGCCACCCGACTTGGCGTGCTTGATATTGGTTCGAACACCGTCCACATGCTCATCGTCGACGCGGCTCCGGGCGCGCGCCCCGAGCCCGAGGCCAGCACCAAAAGCACCATTCGCCTGATGCAGTATCTCAAAGATGACGGCAGCATCAAAAAAGCAGGCATCGAAGCCTTGCTCAGCGCGGTTGAAAAGGCGATGAAACTCGCCGAAGAATACGAAATCACCCAGCTGCTGGTCCTGGCCACTTCCGCACTACGCGAAGCGCCGAACGGAGGCAAGATCCTACGCAAGATTGAAGAGGCCATCGGCCAGCCGGTCACCGTGCTGTCCGGCGTGGATGAGGCCCGACTCACCTTCCTGGCCGCCCGCCGTTGGTATGGCTGGGATGCCGGTCGTCTGCTCGTCATCGACATCGGCGGCGGCTCGCTCGAAGTGGCCATGGGCTCCGACGAGGACCCGACCGTCGCGCTGTCCGTTCCTGCCGGAGCTGGCCGCGTGACGCGCGAGTTCCTGCCGGAAAGCGGCGTCGCGGATGATGACGATCTGGAAGCTGCCCGCAAGAACATCCGCAAGATCCTCGAGCCAATGGTCAAGTCGTTCCCCAAATCGAAGCATCCGATGCATGCCGTGGGCACGTCGAAGACGATTCGCTCCCTGGCCCGTCTCGCCGGTGCGGTGATGCGCCAACCGGGCCGTGTGGACACGTCGATCATGACGATCGACCAGCTCGAGGATTGGCTACCGCGTCTTGCGGCCATCGCCCCGGACCAGCGCACCGCATTGCCGGGCGTCACGCCGGAACGTACGTATCAGATCGTCGGCGGTGGCCTGGTGATCGATGAGATTATGAAGGCACTGGACGTCAAAGAAATCGAAATCTGCCCGTGGGCGCTGCGAGAAGGTGCGATTCTGCGCTGGCTCGACCAGTTCGGCCGCACAAGGCTTGGTTTCTAGCGGCTTCGCGGCTGTGGCGCGTTGTTGAGAGCGCGCTTTGGTCACGTTGTCAAACCTCGCTTACGGCTCGGCTGTAATTGTTGCAATTACTGGAATCTCGGTAATCGTAACGATTGCAGCCGAGCTTTGTATTACGGCGGTATTACTGCCCTTGCAGTTCCTCCAACTGGCGCTTCATCTTGTGCAGTTTCGCGTAGATTTCATTGCGTTGTTCGGGATTCTTGGCACGCTGATGGTCGCGGGTGAGCTTGTCGACCTGCGCGGTGAGCTGTGCAATCTGCATGCGTCGGGCAAGACGCGTGTTCACGTCGATGGGGGAGGGGTCGTCCAGAATCACCTGCGAGCATAGCGACTCCCACAAGGCGTCCATGGAATCGACCGCCGGATCCGTGGCGTTCAGCGTGGCCTCGCCGGCCGGCTGCCAATCGGAAGCGAACACCTTGGATGTGGTCGTGTGCCCGGCACGTGCCGGCAGCGCTCGACGGACGGCGAACGCGCACTCCTGACGCGTCGTACCCTCGAAATCGGCGTCGCGTACGCAAACGAACAGCATGCCCGACTTGCGTTGCATCGCAATCAATTCGACGATATCCGTCGGAACGGCGGCGTTTGGTTCGTGCAAACGCAGGCCGATCACCAGTATTTCCGGCACGCGCGTACCGGCGGCGAGTCCGATATTGCGCGCCTGCAGCAGCGACAGCATGGTGATTGATTCGATGTCGTTCGCCAATCGCTGCTTTGTTTTGGCGGAAACCGGAATCTTCGCCACGAACAGGCCTTTCGGCAGCCTCGCCTTCTCGGCGGGAATCGCAGTGGAATTCGGCAGACCCAAAGTGGTTGCGGAAACGGAACCGCAGGAGGCGATCGTCATTGCTGGCCTTCTTTCGTAAGCACGCCGCAATTGTTGCGGCATTGCTTCGACTGTAGCGCATATGCATTGCGATTGCCGGCATTCGCGCGATTACTGGCGATCATTGGCGATTGGGGAACGCGATTGCAGTGCGCGACACGCCGAAGTTTGCCGATTGCCGCATGTTCGCGTATTGTTTTCTCTTGCGGTGATTATAGCCTAGGTGAGACGCCCGGTCCCATTCCGAACCCGGAAGCTAAGGCCTAGCACGGCGATGGTACTGCACTCGAGAGGGTGTGGGAGAGTAGCAAGTCGCCGCGTTTACTCTTTTCGAATCCCGAGTTGAGCTGAGCTCCTCGGGATTTTTCGTTATCTGTCAAAGCAACTGACAAGAGTGCGTCGCCACTATCTTTTACATTGCCAATGCCGTTACGCCGTCAGCGTGACTGTCGTCTATCCAATATATAAAAAGTATATACGTCTTATATAAATTGATTGTCGAAGCGGAGGAACCTTCATGATCATCTCGGTCATCAACCTCAAGGGCGGCAGCGGCAAAACCACCACCGCCATGGCGTTGGCCACCGCGGCCGCACGGCACAACCGCAACGTGTCCGTGCTGGACACCGATCCGCAAGGCGACGCCACCACATGGGCGGGCGACGCCGAAGACGCCGGCGAAACCCTGCCGTTCACCGTGGACTCCGCCAATATCGGCAAACTGAAACGACTGCGCAAAACCATGGCGGATGACGAACTCGTCATCATCGACTGCCCGCCGGCCGGCAACGTGGTGGATGTGGCCTGCGATGTGGCCGATTTCGTCATCGTTCCGGCCACCCAGGGGCCATTCGAACTGAGCCATGCGCTCGAAACCGCGGAAAGCCTCGACGTGGCCGGCAAACCGTACGCGCTGCTGCTGCTCAAAGTGGAAAACAACAAGCTGGCCGGCAACGCGGTCAATCTCATCCGCGAACGCGGCGCCAGCGTCTTCGACGCGTCCGTACCCAAGCGCGTGGGCATGCAGAAAGTCATCGGCCACGCATTTCCTAGCAATCTCAATGGGTATGAAGACGTGTATCTCGAACTTGAGGAGGCGATCGCCTGATGGCCATTAGAAAACCGAACGGTGGTGCGAAGGCAGCGTCCACCGCTCCGCTGACCAGCGTGCAGGACACCCGCAGCCGTGGCAATGGCAACGGCAACGGCGAACGTGTGCTCATGAGTTTCAAAATTCCATCCGATCTGAAAATGATGCTGCAGGAAAACGCGCGTGAACGCGGCACCACCGCCAGCCGCATCATCATCGACGGCATCCGCCACGAGCTCGGCCTCGACGACTAAGCCGAAGGCGTGAAGGAAACCGTCGGAACATCAACGGAACGGACATAAACGGACACGGGCGGACATGGATGGTCGCGGACGTGCGTTCCGAAAAAACAAGGGAATGGTATGGCTCAGGCAAAAACACGCCAGCCGCAAGGGCCGGCAACGGGCAAATCGCAAGCGTCGGCCAAAGCGAATCGGGCTAAAGCAAAACCGGCCGCAACGAGACCGGTCAAGCCGCTACGCACCCTGAATAAGACGAAAACGCATCGCGTACGCAACTTCATCTGCGCGGTGATTGCCTTCATATTCGCGCTCGCCGCGCTGCTGGGCACTGTCACGCACATTCTGCCGGAAGAACTGCAGGCGTTGCCGTATATGCCGATCGTCGTCTCCCTAGTGCCATGGTTCACGCTGCTCGCCGTAATCGCGCTCGTCTGCGCCATCGTCTCCAAACGTACGGTGTCCATCGTGATGGCCGTTCTGGCGATTGCGTTGCAGGCGTTCTGGCAGTATCCGTTCTTCTACCAGCCTTCGAAACTGCCACGTGCCGCAGTCGCGGCGGCGTCCGGCGAAACCGTCAACACGGATGACGGCTACGCGCGGCTGATGACGTGCAATGTGTACAAAGGGCGCGCCGATGCGCGTGAGATCGTGGATCTGGTGCGCAGCGAACACGTCGAGGTGCTTGCGTTGCAGGAGACGACCGACGCTTTCGTGGACGATCTGAACCGTGCCGGCATCGCCTCGTATCTGCCCTATGCGCAGGTGTCGAGTTCGGACGGCGTGTACGGCAACGGCCTTTGGTCGGCGAGTCCGCTTGACGACCCTTCCGATGACGATGTCGATTCGAGCGCGTCGTTCATGCCGGGCGGCACCGTTTCGTTCAATGGGGGAGCCACGCAGGTGCGTTTCGTATCCGTGCATACCACGTCGCCGACGAACGATTACTGGCAGCAGTGGAAGCGGTCGCTCGACGAACTGGCGAAACTACGTTTCGACACTAGCCGACGGTACGTTTTCATGGGTGATTTCAACGCGACGTACGACCATACGCCGTTCCGCAACATTCTGGGAAACCGTTTCTCCGACGCCTCCCGTCAGGCCGGCGAGGGATTGAAATTCTCATGGCCTGCGAATGTCGATTACGTGCCGTCGTTCGCCGGAATCGACCATATCGTACTGGATTCCGGCATGCAGGCCGGACAGGTGCGCACAGTCAAAGTGGACGGCAGCGACCACAAAGCGCTGCTGGCGATTGTGCGGGTCGGCTAAGCCCGTGGCTAGACGGTGACGACCGGCATGTTATTCGAATATCAGATGCAGGCGATGACGTTCGTGCATTGCGGTTCTGTGGGCAGCATCGGCATGGTGAACTGGTCGAGCAGCTTGTAGGAGAGCGGTCCGGGCAACTGTCCTACCGGATTCGTGTGCGTCAGCCGTTCCACAATAGAGGAATGTGGTATGTCTTGCATGCTGATCCCTTGGTCTTCCAAAGGTGATGTATGGGTTGTGCGGTTGCTTTCCGATGCTTCCATAGCAGAAGGGGGAACCTTTTGGATACATTCACTCAGCCGCTTAAGTATCCGTTTGCCACTATAATAGAGGGAGGCTCATTGTGCCTGTGCTGGAGGGTGGCGGTGAGATGGTGTTGTCCGGATTGCGGACGTGCGATTGATCTTGGATGCTGCCGATGGCGATGCGCGCCGACAATGTACGGGGATATGAAAAAGTGCCCCAGATAGGAATCGAACCTACGACACCTTCTTTAGGAGAGAAGTGCTCTATCCACTGAGCTACTGAGGCAACGAGTCACCATTGTACACACAATATGGACTCGACATGACGGGTAATCGGACCTGATTGTTCGGGCTCAAGCCGTTTGACGGACGTTCCGGTGGAACGTCCGTAGGTGAGGGGAGCGGCTGTGCCGCGACGGATGCTCAGGCCAGATTGTCTTGCGTGCCTGCGGTGTTGGCCGCGGTGGCCTGCTCTGCCTGCGCGGCGTCGAGCTTGGCTCGGACCTCGCCAAGCAGGCTCTGCGCGCGCTTGGCCAACGCCTCGCCGATCTCCCACTGCCGCATGGACTGGTCGAGGTTCAGGCCGCCCGCCTCCAACGCCTGCACGGCCTGGATGAGCTTGTCGCGCGCCTCCTCGTATGGCATCTGCGCGATTGCTTCGCGTTCCTTGTCGGTCAGGCTGGATGCCGGTGCTGCTTCGTTGCTCATGTGCTACTCCTTCGTTACGGTTTTCACTTCAGACACGACGATGCCGTGCTTCAAGGTCATGGTCAGCTGGTCGCCCGTCTTCACCTTGTCCGCGTCGTCAAGCACATGCCCGTCGGCGCATTGCACCACCGCGTACCCGCGGTCAAGCGTGGATTGCGGACTCAGCGCGGTCAGCGACGCGTGCGCTTTCTCGATGGTCAGGCTCGCGTCGTCAAGAATACGGGTCAGACCGATCCGCATTCTTGTGCGTGCGTCATCAAGGAAACGCTGATGCGGTTCCAACATGGTGAGCGGGTGGGTGAGGCTTGGACGGTTCGCGTAGCCTTCGATAAGCCTGGTCTCGTTGGAGACGGTGGCGTCGATGCGCACGCGCATGCGGTCCAGGTTCACCTGAATCAGCTGCATCTGCTCATGCACGTCCGGCACGACCTTCTTCGCTGCGTCGGTCGGCGTGGAGGCCCTGAGGTCGGCCACCAAATCCAGCAGGGTCCAATCGTCCTCATGCCCGATGGCGGAAATCAGGGGAGTGTGGGCCGCCGCCGCGGCGCGCACCACGTTCTCATCGGAAAAGCCAATCAGATCTTCGAAAGCGCCGCCGCCACGCGCCACGATGATCACATCCACATCTGGATCGGCATCCAGCTGCCGGATGGCCGCCACCACGTCCGACGGGCACTGCTCGCCCTGCACGTGCACATGCGTCACCTTGAAGCCGACGACGGGCCAACGCAGACGCACGTTGGTGATGACGTCGCCTTCCGCACGTGCCTGCGGCGCGCAGATCAAGCCGATGCAATGCGGAAATTCCGGCAACGGCTTCTTGCGATCGGCGTCGAACAGACCTTCTCCCTTAAGCTTCTTGCGTAGCTCGTCGATCATGGCCTTCAGACTGCCGCCCGCGCCGGCCGCGATGATCGCGTCGCCGCGCAACGACAGCGACGTGCGCTTCATCCACACGTTCGGCTTGCCGTGGATGATGACACGGTCGCCCTGCACAAACGGCGCCGCCGCCGCGGCGAACCGTCCGAAGCCGTTGACTTCCATAGCGATGTCCTGCTGGTCGTCGCGCAGCGTGATGTAGGCGCTTCCCTGACGACGCGTGTTGATCTGCGTGATTTGCCCGGCCACCCATACGGAGGGCCAACGTTCGACCGCCGTGTAGAACTTCTCGCTGAGCAGGCTCACCGGCCAAGGGTTGTCGGCGGTGGTTTCCGACGCCAGACGGGGCAGCGGCTTCGACGTCTGCTGTGCCGTCGGTGGGTTGTAATCCGGGTTCCAAGTCATAAGTCAAGATTCCATCATCTTGCGGACAAATGGAACATATGTTCGAGTGTTGCGAATGCTCCGTGCGTGAAGATAGTACGGTGTGTGGGGCTGTGTCAAAACGACACTCCGAGATGAAATCGTTACTTTTGTCACACAAGGCAAAAAATGGCGAAATCTCGCCAAAAGTAGAATATATAGTTTCTCTAGCGGCGTGGTGACACTACATTTAGTGCCGACCTTGGCGTAGAGTGTGCATCTGTAGGTACGAACGGGCATGCGGACGAAGCATGAAACCTGGCCGGATGGGTCCGGCCCGGAAAGGAAATATACATGGAAACCCAGACTCTGGAAGGCGCTGCGACCGAAACCGAGAACGCGCCGGAAATGGTCAAGGTGCTTGTCGAGAAGCGCGACGGGCGTGTGGTCGATTTCGATCCGATCAACATCATCAGCGCGGTGAAATCGGCTTTCGCCGACCTCGACAAGAAAATCGGTCCTCAGGAGGAACGGCTGATTCGCGACATCGCCAATCAGGTCGAGGCCGAAATCAAGGACCGTTACAACGGTCCCGCCAAGATCGAAGACATCCAGAATCTCGTTGAACACGGCCTGATCGAAGATCACCTGTATGATGTGGCGCGCACGTACACCAACTACCGTCTGAACAAAGACATCGAACGTGCCAAGGCCACCGACATCAACGAAGCCGTCAAGCGTCTGGTGAACCGTGACGAGGCTCTGGTGCGCGAGAACGCCAACAAGGACTCCAACGTCTACTCCACCCAGCGTGACCTGCTGGCCGGCGCGGTGTCCAAGGCATCCGCCTTCTCCATGCTGCCGGACGCGGTGTCCAACGCCCACATGAAGGGCGACATCCACTTCCACGACGCCGATTACTCGCCGTTCACCGCGCAGTCCAACTGCTCGCTGCCGAACTACTGGGATATGCTCGCCAACGGCTTCACCCTCGGCAACGCGCCGATGGGTTCGCCGAACAGCATCTCCATCGCCGCCACGCAGATCACCCAGATCATGAAGGACGTGGCCTCCAGCCAGTACGGCGGACAGACCGCCAACCGCGCCGACGAGCATTTCGCCGAATACGCCAAGAAGGACTACGACAAGTTCCTTGAGCAGGCCCACGAGATCATGCCCGACGATCTGCCGATCGAGATCGCCGAACGTCAGGTGCGCATGGCCAAGGCCGTCGAGCCGAAGCGCCTGCATTTCGAAAAGGACCGTCCGGCACTGCCGATGGACGAGCCGTTCGACAAGACGTCCGACCGTCTGCAGCAGCTGCGTGAGATCTGGGCGAAGATCCAGACCCGCAAGGCCATCTACGACGCCATGCAGACCATGGAATACCAGATCAATTCCAACCGTGTGTCCAACGGCCAGACCCCGTTCGTGACCGTCGGCTTCGGTCTCGGCACCGACTGGTTCGCGCGCGAAATCCAGCGCGCCATCTTCCTGAACCGCATCCGCGGCCTTGGTTCCGAGCATCACACCGCCATCTTCCCGAAGCTCGTCTTCACCATCAAGCACGGTGTGAACGCCGATCCGGGCGACCCGAACTACGACCTGAAGCAGTTGGCCCTCGAATGCGCCACCAAGCGCATGTACCCGGACGTCATCTTCTACGAGAACATCGTGAAGATCACCGGCTCCTTCAAAGCTCCGATGGGCTGCCGTTCCTTCCTGCAGGGCTGGATCGACCCGAAGACCGGCAAGGATGTCGAGGACGGCCGCATGAACCTCGGCGTGGTCACCGTGAACATTCCGCGCATCGCATTGGAATCCCACGGAGACAAGGACCGCTTCTGGAAGATCTTCGACGAGCGTATGGCCGTCGCCCATCAGGCGTTGCAGTTCCGCATCATGCGTTGCAAGCAGGCCACTCCGGTCAACGCCCCGACCCTGTTCCGCTTCGGCGCATTCGGCCGTCTCGGCGCCAACGACAGCGTTGATCAGCTGTTCCGCAACGAACGCGCCACCGTGTCCCTCGGCTACATCGGCCTGTATGAGGCGACCAGCGTGTTCTATGGCAAGGACTGGATGCGCGACCACGACTGGGATCCGGAAGGCAAGGAATTCGCACTGTCCATCGTCAAGCGCATGAACGAGCTGTGCAAGGATTGGAGCACCGCGGAAGGCTACCACTACTCCGTGTACTCCACGCCGGCCGAATCGCTCACCGACCGCTTCAACCGCATGGACCGCGAGAAGTTCGGCGAAGTGGACGGCGTCACCGACCACGACTTCTACACCAACTCCTTCCACTACCCGGTGTGGCTGCAGCCCACGCCGATGGAGAAGCTCGACTACGAGAAGGACTTCCCGTACTACGCTTCCGGCGGCTTCATCAACTACTGCGAATTCCCGTGCCTGCAGGCCAATCCGAAGGCGCTCGAAGCGGTGTGGGACTACGCCTACACCATCGGCATCGGCTATCTCGGCACGAACACGCCAATCGACCGTTGCTACGAATGCGGTTTCGAAGGTGACTTCGAACCGACCGAAGAAGGCTTCAAGTGCCCCGAATGCGGCAACTCCGACCCGGACCGCTGCAACGTGACCAAGCGCACCTGCGGCTACCTCGGCAATCCGGTGCAGCGCCCGATGGTGCACGGCCGACACGAGGAAATCGCGCACCGCGTCAAGCACATGAGCGGCGAAACCGGCCATGTCACCCTTGACGACGGTTCCGAACGCGAATGGTTCGAGGAAGCCAAGTAATCAATCGCAATAATCGCAAAACAACAGGCAATTCAGGAGCAACGTATGGTAAGCAGCGCCGATCCCGCTGTGTCTCGCCGTGATTTCGCGGCCGGCGAAACCGGCCGCGGGCCGTTCATTCCGACAAACCGCGCCAGCAACCCGCGTGCCGGACAATGGACGAACGCGATGAGCCACAACATGATCGCCGACTACAAGCGGTTCCTCATGACCGATGGCGAGGGGATCCGCTGCTCGCTGTACGTCTCCGGCTGCCCATTCCACTGCGAAGGCTGCTACAACTCGTCGATCTGGGATTTCCGCGCCGGCCACGAATACAACGACCGGCTCGAAGCTCAGATCATGGCCGATCTGAGCCTGCCGTACGTGCAGGGCATCACCTTCCTCGGGGGCGAGCCGCTGCTCAACACCGGCGTGCTGCTGCCGCTTTCACGCAAGATCCGTGAGCGGTTCGGCCGCACCAAGGACATCTGGTGCTGGACGGGCTACACGTGGGAGGAGCTCATGCGCGAAGGCGAAAGCCCCGACAAGCGTGAACTGCTCGAACAGATCGATATCCTCGTGGATGGCCGGTATATCAAGGATCTGCACGATTCGCTGCTGCAGTTTCGCGGCAGCTCCAACCAGCGCATCATCGATGTGCCCAAGTCGTTGGAAAGCGGGCAGGTGGTGCTGTGGTCGAAACTACACGATCAGACGCGGTTCATTCCCGAAATCTACGGCAAGGACCGTGCTGCGGGGGAGGGGGCGGCTTCCTGAATGGTTTTGAACGGTTCGTGTACGAACGGTTGGAATTAGGCAAGCTGACTATATTCGTTGTCTAATTATGCGTCGTGTCGTGCACTTTATGCGATACCGTGCTGAATTAGGCAGGGGCACAGACTACCATTACATACTTGGATAACCGGGGCAGGGCGTTCGTGTTGGCACGGACGCAACCCGGCGGATGAGAACGATAGAGGTACAGTACATGGTCGAAGCAGCAGTTACCGCAGACAACACCTGCGATACGAAGCCGTTGCGCGTAGGTCTTGACATCGGTTCCACCACGGTGAAGGCCGTGGTGCTCGATCAGACCGATTCGCTCGACGCGGTGCTCTTCTCCGATTACCGTCGCCACCACGCCAACGTGCGTGCCACCGTGGCGGGCCTGCTGGAGGACATCCACAAAGAACTTGAGGCCCGTGGCCGCGGCGACGAGCCGATTCGTCTGGCCATCACCGGTTCCGGCGGCCTTGCCTTGGCCGATAATCTCCATGTGCCGTTCGTGCAGGAGGTCATCGCCGAGACCCGCGCCATCGACGAGGAATATCCGCAAGCCGACGTCATTATCGAACTTGGCGGTGAGGACGCCAAGATCACATATCTGAAGCCGACTCCGGAACAGCGCATGAACGGTTCCTGCGCAGGCGGCACCGGCGCGTTCATCGACCAGATGGCCACTCTGCTGCACACTGACGCCAGCGGCCTTAACGAACTCGCGGCCAACGCCACCACCATCTATCCCATCGCCAGCCGCTGCGGCGTTTTTGCCAAGACCGACGTGCAGCCGCTGCTCAACGAAGGCGCCCGCCCCGAGGACGTGGCCGCCTCCATCTTCCAGGCCGTCGTGACCCAGACCATCTCGGGCTTGGCATGCGGTCGCCCCATCCGCGGCAACGTCGCCTTCTTGGGCGGCCCGCTGCAGTATCTCTCCGAGCTGCGCCACCGCTTCTACCTCACGCTCAACCTGGACGAGGAGCACCGCATTGTGCCCCAAAACGCCCACCTGTTTGTGGCGAGCGGCGCCGCCATGGCGCACGATTCTCCAGAAGTCGTTCTCGTACAGCCTCTCGACGCGCAGCGAGTGCAGGGTCGGCGCGATGGGGGCCAGGCGCACGGGCGTACCGACCGATAGCCCGTCCAGCGGGATGCGCCACAGCGCCAACCCGTCCGCCCCCACCGCTGGGTCGGAGGGCGCGGACGCGTGCGGCGCGCCCTTCACGACCTCCAGGGCGACGGACTCGACCTGGGAGCCCGAGTCCTTCTTGTAGCGCGCGACGACGAGGTCGTGGCGCTTCATTCCCTGCGACCCGCTCTGCACCGTCAGGCTCTCGGAGCTCTTCGCCCAGAAGCGCAGCCCCTTCACCATGCCGGCGCCCGTGCCGATGGTCGCCTTGTTGCTCGCGCTCATCGTGCAGGAGAATTTCTGACCCCAGTCCAGCACGCAGCCCTCCACGCCGACCGCGCCGATGTTGAGAGCCGCCAGGTCCTCAGACGAGATATGCGCCCGTCCGGCGTATCCGTCCACTAACTCGACCGCCATGCGCGGCCTCCCTTCCCTACATCCCCGGTATCCATGTGAGCTGGCCGTAGCGCGGCTGGCTCGTGCCGGCGTTGCCCAGCTGCCCCACCGAGATGGTCCCGTCCGTCTTGACGCGGATGAAGCCCGCGCCCGAGTCGCCGCTCTGCGTGACGCACGCCGCC
>OICT01000996.1_pt1 | contig 12090 bp, 10 predicted proteins | sample 1581331 | NCBI WGS metagenome assembly OICT01 (sample SAMEA3882544, study PRJEB24775) | human gut metagenome | biome: human-associated habitat; feature: intestine environment; material: feces | place: Netherlands | collected 2009/2010 | reverse complement strand
TACCTACGGCGTCACCACCCAGTGTACGATACATACGGTACTCTGCTGGAGTCTCGAAGGTAGGACCCTGAACGCCTACATATACACCATGCTGAACAGGAATACCCTTCTCCTTGGCAATCTCGTCGGCAAGATCACGGAGCTGCTTGTCGTATGCCTCGTGCATATCAGGGAAGCGAGGACCGGTAGGGAAGTTCTTGCCACGCAATGGATGCTCTGGGAAGAAGTTGATGTGGTCGTCGATAACCATCAGATCACCGATCTGGAACTTAGGGTTCATACCTCCCGATGCATTGCTTACGAAGAGAGTCTCGATGCCCAACTCGAACATCACGCGCTCAGGGAAGGTTACTTCCTTCATGTTATATCCCTCATAGAAGTGGAATCTGCCTTCCATTGCCATGATGTCCTTGCCGCCCAGCTTTCCGAAGATGAGCTTGCCTGCATGTCCTTCTACGGTAGATACAGGGAAGTTGGGAATTTCACTATATGGGAATTCGTAACTATCAGTTATTTCTGAAGCTAATTGTCCGAGACCTGTTCCCAGAATGATTGCAGTCTTCGGACTTGTGCTCATCCTTCCTTTTAGCCAGGATGCTGTTTCTTGAATTTTTTCGTACATAGCTTATTATCTTTTCGTTAAAATTATCTTCTTGGTCTAGCATGAAGCTTACCTTGATAGGCAGTTCGTACATGCTTTCTTTCACACTCTCGTAGAGTCCTTCTGCCTCTCTCAGTCTCACGGCATCCTTTTCTGTAGTGATGATGATGCGTGGTTCCGGCAAGGCTTCGAATGCCTCATTGATGCGGTCGATGTCTTTGCCCTTGAAGCGATGATGATCGCCGAAAGAGAGAGAGTTCATCTCCTTGACCATCGGCTTCAAGTCGTGCTCCATCTGTTTTGGAGATGCGATGCCGGTGAGAAGCAGCACGTGATAGTCTTTAGGATCTTTCAACTCTTTTCCTGTGAAGACGCCCTTCAGTGTATCGTAGTCGATGCAGGTGAAGTAGAGCTTCTGGAACGGATAGAGATCCATAGCCTTGGTGAGTACACGGAATTCCATTGGTTTCAAATCCTTCGGACATTTGGTGATAATCACGATGTCGGCACGGCTCTTTCCGATCAATGGTTCACGCAGCCTTCCGGCAGGCAGCATCTTGTCGTAGATGATTAGACGATGGTAATCTACCAGGAGGATATTGATGCCGGGCTTGACATAGCGATGCTGGAAGGCATCATCAAGCAATACCACATCTACATCCTTGGTCTCTTCATTGCTCTGCAGGTTGTTGATGCCTCTTACCCGTTTGGCATCTACTGCAACGTAGATATCAGAAAACTTCTGGTGCATCTGGAAAGGCTCATCACCGATATCCGACATTTCTGTATTTTCATCTGCAAGTACATATCCGTGGCTCTTGCGTTTGTATCCACGTGATAGCACGGCAATCTTCACCTTGTCGTGCAAGAGGCGAATCAAGTATTCCACATGCGGTGTCTTTCCCGAACCGCCCACGGTGATGTTGCCCACCGAGATGACGGGAATCGAGAAGTCGTGGCTCTTCTTCAATCCGATGTCGAAGAGCCAGTTGCGGAATCTTACGAGGCTGCCGTATATCCAACTGAGTGGTAGCAGCCAGTCGTTGATCTTTATCAGATCTCCTTCTGTTCTCATTTCCTCACTCCTTTTTTATACCTTATTATATATATATTAATGTATGTTCAGTACGAATGGCATCGCTGCCTGCACTGGTTCTTTCTCTTTGATGTTGCGAATCATCATGAATGGTTGGTAGAGATCACCCAGTGTGAGTCGTAACTGTTCGTCGAGATAGTTGCTGCTGCTGCCTGACAGTCCATCCAGGAGCTGGTCTGTCCAGTCAACTGGCATTGGGTATTCTGTGGTTCCATAATCGGAAACCTTGGCAAGTTGGGCAGCCTTGGCAACAGCGTCATCGAGACTGCCGAATCCGTCAATCAGATTGATGTTCTTGGCATCGGTTCCGAGCCATACTCTTCCTTGCGCAATCTTCTCCACTTCCTCGGTCTTCATCTTTCTGCCATCTGCCACACGCTGGCGGAAGAGGGCATAGCCGCGGTTTACATAAGCCTGAAGATGACCGATTTCTTCGGCGCACCAAGGACGGGCACTGCCGGCGCTGCCGTAGGCACTGTTGCGGTTGGTCTTTACCTCGTCATATTTAAATCCCAGCTTCTTGGTCATCAGGTCACTGATGTCTGGCAAGGCACCGAAGATACCGATGCTACCCGTCAGTGTTGTTGGCTGAGCCATGATATAGCTGGCACCCATACTCATATAGTATGCACCTGAAGCAGCCATGCCACCCATGGATACTACCACAGGTTTCTTCTTGTTGAGCTGACTGACTGCACGCCAGATCTGTTCCGAGGCATAGGCATCGCCACCACCAGAGTTGATGCGGAGTACCACTGCCTTGATGTTCTTGTCGTTGCCCAGATCCTGAAGATCCTGAATCACATCGTTGCTCACAATCTGCTGCTCGCTTCCGAATGCACCTGGTGTTGCTACTCTTACGATTTCTCCCTGGCAGTAATATACAGCAATCTGGTCGCCCAGGAGGTTACTGTCATCTACGGCTGCGTTTACATCACCCATAGATACCTGCTGTATCTTCTCGTCGTTTTTCAGACCGAGCTGTTTCTTTACAACGTCTCTGATTTCATCATAATAGCAGAATCCGTCCACCATTTTTCTGGATTTCAAGAGCTTGGTGTCATCGAATACCATCAGTCCGTCGGCATAGCGGTTCAGGGAATCCTTGGTGAGGTTTCGGCTCTTGCTGACATCTGACAGAATCTGATTCCAGAGTCCTCCGATATATCGGGTTACCTGCTCGCGGTTGGCATCAGTCATCTTGTCCTCGGTGTACATTTCTGTGAAGCTCTTGTATTTGCCCACTTTTACAATGGTGAAGTGAACGCCGAATTTGGCAGCCACATCTTTTATATATTGTGTCTGTGAGGCAATACCGTGCCAATCTACCGAACCTTCCGGATTCACATAGACCTTGTTGGCAACCGAAGCCAGGTAATATCCACCTTGGGTCATGGCATCACCATAGGCAATGATCCACTTGCCGCTCTTCTTGAAGTCGGCAAGAGCGTTGCGGATTTCCTGCAATGTAGCGTAGTCTGTACTCAGAATACCCGTTTCCAGATAGATACCCTTCACCTTATCCTCCTGTTTTGCCTTCTTGATGGCTGAGAGGATATTGTTCATGCCAAGGTTGTTATATTGGTTACCGGTGAGTTGTCCCAGCCAGTCGTCGCTTGCCTGATCGCTGATTTGACCTTGCAGCTTCATCACCATCACTGAGTTGTCTTTCAGTGAAGGAGTCTTGTTGCACATCATACCAATGAGTGTGATAACGGCGAGAATCACCATGATGATTCCGAATCCGAAGATACCTACGATGGTAGCTGCTACATTCTTGAAAAATTGCTTCATAATTCTGTCTATATTACGTTGATACCGATTTATTTTTCTGCAAATATAGTAAAAAAGTAACAAATGACAAAGAGAATTGTACAAAAACACCGAAAAATGGTGAAAATATAACGTTGTGTTAACGAAAAAATGCTTATCTTTGCAAATGAAATACAAACTAACACTAAGATGAAAATGAAAAAGTCGATTATTTCTTTCGCATTGATGCTCTTTGCCATATCTGCATCAGCGCAATCCACAGCAAGGAAGTTCGTATTGAAGAACAGTGCCGATGGACAGAGTGAACTCACCTGTTATCTTCCCAAGAAACCAACGGGTCGTGCCGTGGTGGATTGTCCCGGTGGCGGTTATTCGCATTTGGCGATGGATCATGAGGGACATCAGTGGGCGGAATATTTCAATAAGCAGGGTATCGCTTACTTTGTTTTGAAGTATCGTATGCCGAAGGGCGATCGCAACATACCGTTGAGCGATGCCTATCAGGCGATGCGTACCGTGAGAGATAGTGCGGAAGTATGGCATATCAACAAGAATGATGTAGGTATTATGGGCTTCTCGGCTGGCGGTCATCTGGCTTCTTCGGTAAGTACTCATGCTGATGAGGCTGTACGTCCGAATTTCTCCATCCTCTTCTATCCTGTGATTTCTATGGATGAGCGGATCACCCACAAGGGTTCCTGTGTGAATTTCCTCGGTGAGGAGCGTAAGACCAATGCCAAACTGGTAGAGGAATGGAGTAATGACAAGGCTGTCCGCCCTCAGGTAACTCCTCGTGTTATCCTCCTTATGTCGAGTGATGACAAGGTGGTGCCTCCTGTAACAAATGGAGTGGCTTACTATACGGCAATGAATAAGGCTGGTAATGAATGTACCCTGCATATCTATCCTTCCGGTGGACATGGATGGGGATTCCGCAATACGGCCCAGGGGTTTCGTTATCATACCCAGATGCTGGATGACCTTACTACCTGGCTTCAGCATTTTTAGGTAATGTCTGACAGAAATGTCAGTAAATGTGCTGGTGAGAGCGTGCCAAAGTGTCAGTTTTGACGCTTTGGCACGCTTTTCGTATAGGGCAAGGGTGTCTAGCGTATGCCCGAATAGGCTGAAGTAAAGACGAATAACAAATTAAAATATAAGAATCATGAATATTAAACCATTAGCAGATAGAGTGCTGGTACTTCCTGCACCAGCTGAAGAAAAAGTAGGTGGAATCATTATCCCTGATACAGCAAAGGAGAAACCACAGCGTGGTAAGGTCGTTGCTACTGGCAAGGGTACCAAGGATGAAGAGATGATTCTCAAGGAGGGCGATACAGTTCTCTATGGTAAGTATGCTGGTACTGAACTTGAGTTTGATGGTACTAAGTATATGATGATGCGCCAGAGCGACGTTCTCGCAGTGGTAGAAGAGTAATTGATAATTAACATTTTAATTAAGAATAAGGAAATGGCTAAGGATATTAAATATAATATGGATGCCCGCGACCTCTTGAAGAAGGGTGTCGATCAGTTGGCAAATGCAGTAAAGGTAACTCTCGGTCCTAAGGGACGCAACGTGGTAATCGAAAAGAAGTTTGGTGCTCCTCAGATTACTAAGGATGGTGTTACCGTTGCTAAGGAAGTAGAGTTGGAGAATAAGTTTGAGAATACCGGTGCACAGCTCGTTAAGAGCGTTGCCAGCAAGACTGGTGATGATGCCGGTGATGGTACTACAACAGCTACAATCCTGACTCAGGCTATCGTAACAGAGGGCTTGAAGAACGTAACTGCAGGTGCTAACCCAATGGATTTGAAGCGTGGTATCGACAAGGCTGTAGCTGCTGTCGTTGCCTTCATCAAGGATCATGCTGAGCAGGTAGATGACAACTATGATAAGATTGAGCAGGTGGCTACTGTTTCTGCCAACAACGATGCAGAGATTGGTAAGCTCTTGGCTGACGCTATGCGCAAGGTTTCTAAGGATGGTGTCATCACTATCGAGGAGAGCAAGAGCCGTGATACCAACATCGGTGTTGTTGAGGGTATGCAGTTCGACCGTGGTTACTTGAGCGGTTACTTCATGACAGATGCTGACAAGATGGAGTGTGTAATGGATAACCCATACATCCTTCTTTACGATAAGAAGATTTCTAACCTGAAGGAGTTCTTGCCAATCCTCCAGCCTGCTGCTGAGAGCGGTCGTCCTTTGTTGGTAATCGCTGAGGATGTTGATTCTGAGGCTTTGACAACATTGGTTGTTAACCGTTTGCGTGGCGGTTTGAAGATCTGTGCAGTAAAGGCTCCAGGTTTCGGCGACCGTCGCAAGGCTATGTTGGAGGATATCGCTGTATTGACTGGCGGTGTTGTTATCTCTGAGGAGAAGGGCTTGAAGTTGGAGCAGGCAACATTGGAAATGCTGGGCTCTGCTGACAAGGTTACTGTTACCAAGGACAATACAACTATCGTAAACGGTCATGGCGAGAAGACTAATATCCAGGATCGTGTAGCTCAGATCAAGAATGAGATTGAGAACACCAAGTCTTCCTATGATAAGGAGAAGCTTCAGGAGCGTTTGGCTAAGCTCGCTGGTGGTGTTGCTGTTCTCTACGTAGGTGCTAACTCTGAGGTAGAGATGAAGGAGAAGAAGGATCGTGTTGACGATGCTCTCTGCGCTACCCGTGCAGCTATCGAGGAAGGTATCGTTGCTGGTGGTGGTACTACTTATATCCGTGCTCTCGAGGCTTTGAAGGATATGAAGGGTGACAACGCTGATGAGACAACAGGTATCCGCATCGTAGAGCGTGCTATCGAGGAGCCTCTCCGTCAGATCGTAGCCAACGCAGGTGGCGAGGGTTCTGTAGTCGTTAATAAGGTTCGCGAGGGTGAGGGTGACTTCGGTTACAATGCCCGCAAGGATATTTACGAGGATATGCGTCAGGCTGGTATCGTAGATCCTGCTAAGGTTGAGCGTGTTGCTTTGGAGAATGCTGCTTCTATCGCTGGTCTGTTCCTGACAACAGAATGTGTCCTGGTAGATAAACCAGAGCCAGCTCCAGCTGCACCTGCTGCAGCTCCAGGCATGGGCGGTATGATGTAATAGAGTGCGTTTTTGCAACCTAAATATAACAAATAGGGGTGATTCTCAGAGAATTATCCCTATTTTTTTGTTTTTTTAGCAATTGATATGCAAAAAATCGCAAAATTGTTTGGTGCTAATACGCTTTTTTTGTAACTTTGCAAGCGAAAAGAAAAGGTAATACCGACCGCAAGGTCGATGAAGATATTTTTTTGATTTGTTTTAGTAGATTAGTTTTTAAGTAGTTTGTTTTTGAAAATCGGTTGTCGTGAGACATCCGATTTTTTTTGTGCTCTTCTCAAAAATATGCTTAATCTTATGGCTAGCTCAGAAAAATGTTGTATCTTTGCAGAACAAATAGTTTTTTAGTATCATGCACAATATTGATTGGAAAAAAGCATTGGTCTTCCTGATCGTTATCGGAGGACTGATTTATATAACGAAGGCGGAGTTAGGAATGACTACTACGAATTCTTTCCTCACTACGCTAGGTATCTTATTGCTTCTCTTCATCGGTGATAACTTCGCACAGAAGATAGATGATGACAGAAAACGCAGAAAACTGAATGATGATGGAAAAGCTAATTAATCTCTATAAGCAATGGGCTGGCGAAGAGCCTGCTGATGTCATCAAGCTGGCAGGGCAGGGAAGTAACCGCCAATATTTCCGTATCATCAAGCAGGATGGGGATACGGTGATAGGTGTTATAGGTACGAGCCGTGATGAGGATCACGCCTTCGTATATCTGGCTAATCATTTCAATCTCCGTCAGTTGCCGGTGCCTAAGATACTGGCTGTAAGCGATGATGAACTCTGCTATATCCAGACAGATCTGGGCGGCACTTCGCTCTTCGATGCCATCAAGGGCGGAAGAGAGGCTGGCGGAAGATACAATCAGAAGGAGAAGGAACTCCTGAAGAAGACAATCCGTGAGTTGCCTAACATCCAGTTGCGTGGTGCACGTGGACTGGATTGGTCCAACTGCTATCCTCAGCCGGAGTTTGATGTGGACAGTGTGCTCTTCGACCTCAACTATTTCAAGTATTGTTTTCTGAAACCGACAGATTTGGATTTCCATGAATTGAAGTTGGAAGCTAACTTCCGTCTTTTCGCGAAGGATCTTACGTCAGAAAAGATGGATTGTTTCCTCTATCGTGATTTCCAGGCTCGCAACATAATGTTAGACGAAAATGGCAATCCGTACTTTATTGATTTCCAAGGTGGCAGAAAGGGACCTTTCTATTATGATCTGGCTTCCTTCCTTTGGCAGGCTTCAGCCAAGTATTCCTTCAAGCTCCGCCGCGAGTTGGTATGGGAGTACTATCAGTCGCTGAAAAACTATACCGAGGTGCCATCTGTGCGCCATTTCGTGCATCGCTTGAGTCTCTTTGTGCTCTTCCGTACCTTGCAGGTGTTGGGTGCTTATGGATTCCGTGGCTATTTCGAACGCAAGAAGCACTTCATAGAGAGTATTCCGCCGGCTATACAGAATCTGCGTGATCTGCTGAAGATGGGCGAGAAGGTTTTCCCATATCCTTATATGATGGATATGCTGCGCCGACTCACCGAGTTGCCGCAGTTTAAGCGCATCGAGAGTGCGGCTATGACCCGCGGGTATTCAGTTTCTCCTTTAAGAAGGGAATCCCTGAAGATCCGACTGGAAATGGTGGCGGTTATGTCTTCGATTGCAGAAGTACCCACAATCCAGGTAGATATGAACCTTACAAGAAACTTACGGGTCTGGATGAGCCGGTGATCCGATTCTTGGAGGATGATGGTGAGATTCTGACGTTCCTGGAGAGTGTCTATAAGTTGGCAGACCATCACGTGAATCGCTATATCCAGCGCGGTTTCACCTCCCTGATGTTCTGTTTCGGATGTACGGGCGGTCAGCATCGCAGTGTGTATTCAGCCCAGCATCTTGCCGAACATATCCACGAGAAGTTTGGCGTAGAAGTGCAAATATGTCATAGAGAACAGCATATTGAGCAGGTTTTGCCTGCAAAACAATAATATTTAGCGTGCAAATTTGGCTATCTCGCAAAAAGTTAGTAAATTTGCACGCACATTAATATATAGCTATTTAGCAATGATGCAAGCAATGATATTCGCAGCAGGTTTGGGCACTCGCCTTAAGCCACTTACTGATCGCATTCCGAAGGCATTGGTAAGTGTTGGGGGAGAACCTTTGCTCAAACGTGTCATCTTTCAGTTGAAGGATGCCGATTTCACTCGTATTGTGGTGAACGTGCATCATTTCTCTAAACAAATCATCGATTATCTTCGTGATAATAAAAATTTCGGTATGGACATCCGTATCAGCGATGAGAGCGAAAAGCTCCTCGAAACGGGTGGTGGCATCAAGAAGGCATGGCCATTCTTCGATCAGACTGAGCCTATCCTGATTCATAATGTGGACATCCTGAGCAATGTGGATCTGAAGAAATTCTATCAGATGGAGTCGAAGGAACTTTCAGATGATTCTTCGGATTTTATGAAGGAGAAGGCTCCCTTGGCAGCCCGCCTTCTGGTGAGCGAACGCAAGACCAAGCGTTATCTCCTCTTCGATGATACCATGCGATTGGTTGGCTGGACGAATATAGAGACAGGCGAGGTGAAAAGTCCTTATCCTGGTCTCAATCCAAAAGATTATAAGATGTATGCCTTCTCTGGCATCCACATGGTTGCCCCATCGCTTTTCCCGCTGATGGAGGATGAACCGGATAAGTTCCCAATCATGGACTTCTATCTGAAGCATTGCGACAAGGTTCGCATTGAGGGATACGTGAAGAACGACCTCAAGCTGATGGATGTGGGAAAGCAGGAAACGCTGAAGGAAGCAGAAGCATTCCTGAAGGAGTTGATTTAAGTGAAGAACAGAGAATGTGAAGAGTGAAGAACGAAGAGTGAAGAATTCAATAGTCTAAGCTAATCATAAAGTTCAAAGTTCAAATTTCACAGTTCAAAGTAACAAGTTCAAAGTTCAAATTTCAAAGTTAAATATATTATGCAACAGAAGATTATTATTTTGGATTTCGGTTCACAGACCACACAGCTGATTGGCCGTCGTGTTCGTGAGCTTGATACCTTCTGCGAGATTATGCCTTACAACAAGTTTCCAAAGGATGACCCATCTGTCATTGGTGTCATTTTGAGCGGTAGCCCTTATTCCGTTCATGATCCGGAAGCTTTCAAGGTAGATCTGAGCCAGTTTATCGGTCGCATCCCAGTGCTCGGTATCTGCTACGGTGCTCAGTTCCTCTCTTACGCTCAGGGCGGAAAGGTGGAGGCTGCTGACAGCCGTGAGTATGGTCGTGCTAACTTGGAGCAGTTCGACAAGGAGAATCCTTTGTTCAAGGGATTCATCGAGAACTCTCAGGTTTGGATGAGCCATGGTGATACCATCACAGCGATTCCAGAGGATTATAAGTGCATCGCTTCTACAGCCAATGTGAAGTATGCTGCTTATGCTTCTACCAAGCAGCCTGTATGGGCAGTACAGTTCCACCCAGAGGTGTTCCACTCTTTGCAGGGTACACAGCTCCTGAAGAACTTCGTGGTAGATATCTGCGGTAGCAAGCAGGATTGGAGTGCTGACTCTTTCGTTGAGACTACTGTAGCTGAGTTGAAGGAGCAGTTGGGCGACGACAAGGTTATCTTGGGTCTTTCTGGTGGTGTTGATTCCAGCGTAGCTGCTGTTCTCTTGAACAAGGCTATCGGCAAGAATCTCACCTGTATCTTCGTAGATCATGGTATGCTCCGCAAGAATGAGTTCCGTGATGTAATGGAGGATTATAAGTGCTTGGGCTTGAACGTGATTGGTGTTGATGCTTCTGAGAAGTTCTTCGCTGATTTGGCTGGTGTTACTGACCCTGAGGAGAAGCGTAAGATTATCGGCCGCGACTTCGTAGAGGTTTTCAATGCTGAGGCTAAGAAGCAGACTGGTGCCAAGTGGCTGGCTCAGGGTACTATCTATCCAGACCGTATCGAGAGCTTGAACATCACCGGTAAGGTGATCAAGAGCCATCACAACGTAGGTGGTCTTCCTAAGGAGATGAACCTTCAGTTGTGCGAGCCTTTGAAGTGGTTGTTCAAGGACGAGGTTCGTAGAGTAGGTCGCTCTATGGGTATGCCTGAGCATCTGATTACCCGTCATCCATTCCCTGGTCCTGGTTTGGCTGTTCGTATCTTGGGTGATATCACTCCTGAGAAGGTACGCATTCTCCAGGATGCTGATGATATCTATATCCGTGGCTTGCGTGAGTACAAGGTGAAGTTGAGTGGTGAGGAAGCTCGCCGCGTCCTGGCTGCCGGTGTTCCTGCTGACATGCAGAATGGCGAGATCGAGGTTTCTCTCTACGATCAGATCTGGCAGGCTGGTACCGTATTGCTTTCTACTGTCCGTTCAGTAGGTGTAATGGGTGATGAGCGTACATACGAGCATCCAGTTGCATTGCGTGCCGTAACAAGTACTGATGCGATGACTGCCGACTGGGCACATCTTCCATACGACTTCATGGCTAAGGTAAGTAATGAGATCATCAACAAGGTAAAGGGCGTTAACCGCGTTTGCTATGATATCTCTTCAAAACCACCTTCGACAATCGAGTGGGAGTAATGATATAAATAAAAAAGACCACCATTTGAGTTTGATATTCAACTCAGATGGTGGTCTTTTTTTATTGATGAGTACTGAGTACTTTTTGGAATGATGTACTGAGTACTTTTGTTTCTTTAATAACCGTCGTTCTGCGTCAATTTTGGATTGGCATCACGTGCACCCTGTGGGATAGGGAGATAACGGTTGGTTGTCTTGAATACACGATCCTCAATCTTCTTGTCTGCAGCTGATGCATTTACGTCGATGGTAGCACGCATACCAGGAGCTACCGACTTGTCCATATTGACAGTACCTACGCGGCGCTCCAATGTACCGTTCAGCAATGTCTCAGCCAACATCTTGCCACTGGCGTCCTTCCAGCGCAGGATATCTGCACGGCGAAGACCCTCACCTGCGAACTCAACACCACGCTCGCGACGAATCAACTCGCGAAGCTTCTCCTTGGTATTGTACTTAGCTTCATCCACATTAGGCATACCTACACGATTACGAATCATATTCAGGTAGGTGTAAACCTGAGCAGAAGGACCATTCAATTCATTCTCTGCCTCACAGTAAGTAAGCAATACTTCTGCATAACGGATATCAATCCAATCTGTAACAGACTGATTCCAAGTTGTATTCTTCTGTTCAGGATTCAGATACTTACGAATAAGGAAACCGGAAACCGTACAGCCTATCTCCTGATTCTTCACTGTACCACTTTTCCCTGCACGCTTCATCATTGTACCATCCTTTAACTGAATTGCATTAGCATCCGTATTTTGCGATTCGCGACTGGCCAATTTCAGCAAACTCGTCGCATCGTTAGCATAAGCACTATAATCATCATAAAAGCCATAGGTATCTTCTGAAGGAAGAAGAGGAGAAATTTTATCACCTTCTCCAACCCAAATACCACGACGGATTTCAATGGATT
>OICT01000991.1_pt1 | contig 12143 bp, 8 predicted proteins | sample 1581331 | NCBI WGS metagenome assembly OICT01 (sample SAMEA3882544, study PRJEB24775) | human gut metagenome | biome: human-associated habitat; feature: intestine environment; material: feces | place: Netherlands | collected 2009/2010 | reverse complement strand
CTCAGATAAACGGCCTCACCCTCTCCGTCAGCGCTGACGCGCTGCCACCTCTCCCGAAGGGCGAGGCTTTGGCAATCCATGCAAAGTTACTGGTTTTGTCAAAAGCTCTCCCTTTGGGAGAGCTGGACGCGAAGCGGCCTGAGAGGGTGAGCCAGCTAAAGTGTTTATAAACTCTCCTATTATAGCAGATTTTCATCCCGTAGAAAAGGGCATTGACCCCTCTTTTTTTGCATAGAATGCAACCAGAGACTTTACGCGGGGAGGTACGAGGAATGGAACGGAGAAATTTGGCCCTGCTCTGCGCGGGGGTGCTCTGCTTCTGGCTGTTTGCGCTGGCTGTGGGTACGGCACGTGGGGCCGGGCTGCGGGTGGCCATTGGGGGAACGGGACCGGCAGTGCAGGCGGATGCCCCGGCGGTGCTGGCGGCGGCTCCGGCCAACAGCGGGCTGCAGCTGGAATGCCGGGCGGCAATACTCATGGAGCCGGAGACAGGCTGTGTGCTCTACGAGAAAGCACCGGATGAGCGGATGCCCATTGCTTCCATCACCAAGCTGATGACCCTGCTGCTGACCTTTGAGGCCATCCGCGGTGGAAAACTGACCCTCGATACCCCCGTGCCGGTGAGCGAACACGCCTATCACATGGGCGGCAGTCAGATCTGGCTGGAGCCCGGGGAGCAGTTCACGCTGGACGAGATGCTGCGGGCCATCTGCGTTTCCTCAGCTAATGATGCCGCTGTGGCAGTGGCCGAGCTGGTGGGCGGCAGCGAGCCGGTGTTCGTGGAACAGATGAACGCCCGGGCGGCGGAGCTGGGGATGACCAACACCACCTTCCGGAACGCCTGTGGGCTGGACACCGAGGGCCATCTCTCCACGGCGCGGGATGTTGCCGTTCTGAGCCGGTACCTTCTCAATACCTGCCCGGAGCTGCTGCACTATACCGGCATCTGGACGGACAGCCTGCGGAACGGCCAGACCCAGCTGGTGAACACCAACAAGCTCCTGCGCCGGTACAGCGGCATCACCGGGCTCAAGACCGGCACCACCAGCGGGGCGGGGGTCTGCATCAGCGCCAGCGCCACCCGGGACGGCCTGACCCTGATCGCCGTGGTGCTGGGGTCACCCTCCAGCGCCGACCGGTTCCACTCCGCCACCACCCTGCTGGACTATGGTTTTGCCAACTATGCCGCCGCCCCGCTGCCCACCCTGCCGGAGCGCCCGCTGGCGTTGGCCGTAAAGGGCAGCGCCGAGGACAGCGTGCCGCTGGATTACGCCGCCCTGCCCGAGACGATCCTGATAGAGAAGGGAACGGCCTCTGCCCTGCGGGCTGAGCTGACCCTGCCCGAGGCGCTGGAGGCCCCCGTGGAAAAGGGGCAGACGGTGGGAAAGGTGAGCATTTTTCAGGATGATACCTTATTGAATGAATACGAAGTAAAAGCGGCCGCGGATGCCCCGCTGCTGACCTTTGGCGGCGCGCTGGAGCTGCTGTGGCAGTGTCTGCTGGGAGCATAGCGGGCAAAAGAAACACATCACCGAATAAAAGCGGTTAGCAGAAACAAAGCAGCGTTGGCTGGCCTGAACAAAAGATGTCAGGACAGCCAAAAGAACACTATTAAAATTGTATGAAATCCGGGGATTTTGGCCTTGACTTTGCACGATTGGAACGGTACACTTATACTAACAAAACCCTCAGGGAGCACGTCCCGTAAAAACGTTTGGAGGTTCTGATAGAATGAGCGTCGTTCTGAATACAAAGCACCTCTCCGGTTTTATCAACGAAGAGGAATATAAGGCCATTTATCCTCAGGTGGAAGCGGCTCACAACCAGCTGGAAGCCAAGAATGGCCCCGGCAATGATTTCCTGGGCTGGATGTACCTGCCCCGCGATTACGACAAGGAAGAGTTTGTCCGCATCAAGGAAGCTGCCAAGAAGATCCGTGAGGACTCCGAGGTGCTGGTGGTTGCCGGCATCGGCGGCAGCTATCTGGGTGCCCGCGCTGTGATCGAGGCCGTCAAGGGCCTGTACCACAACGAGCTGGAGGATGGCCCCAAGATCTACTTCTGCGGCAACAGCATCAGCCCCAGCTACCTGAATGATATCATTGCTCTGTGCAAGGGCAAGAAGTTCTCCATCAATGTCATCTCCAAGTCCGGTACCACCACCGAGACCAGCCTGGCGTTCCGTGTTCTGCGCAAGCTGCTGGAGGATGAGATGGGTGTTGAGGAAGCCAACAAGCGCATCTATGCCACCACGGACCGTGCCAAGGGCACCCTGAAGCAGCTGGCTGACGCGCAGGGCTGGCCCACCTTCGTGGTTCCTGACGATGTGGGCGGCCGCTACTCCGTTCTCTCCGCTGTGGGCCTGCTGCCCATTGCTGCTGCCGGTATCAGCATCGACGACCTGATGAAGGGCGCTGCCGATTTCCTGTTAGCGTGGCTCATCCCAAACCCGCACAATCCGAACGAACTGATTACTGCTCCTTGTACTTCGCCAGAAGCAGACTATATCACAGATAAAGGCTACCGTGGCAGCAGTTTCTATGGCGGAACCGCCGACCTCGCCATCATCCGTGAGCTCTTCAAGAACACTATCAAGGGAGCGAAAGCCCTAGGTATCGACAGTGATTACCAGCAGCAGTTGCAAGCTGCCGTCGATCGTCTGCGTCCTTACCACATCGGAAAGCGAGGCAACCTGATGGAATGGTATCACGATTGGGATGACCAGGATTGGCATCATCGCCATCAGTCTCACCTGCTCGGTCTCTATCCGTTCCACCAGATTTCGGTAGCAAAGACACCCGAACTTGCTGCAGCCGCAACCAAGACTTTGGAGATCAAGGGCGACAATTCTACCGGTTGGAGTACCGGTTGGAGAATCAACCTCTGGGCTCGTCTGCATCGTGCCGACAAGGCTTATCAAATATATCGCAAGTTGCTCACCTACGTAAGTCCAGAGGTTTACAAGGATAGAAAGCATCATAGTGGCGGCACCTATCCTAACCTCTTCGATGCCCATCCACCTTTCCAGATTGATGGCAACTTCGGAGGCACCGCAGGTGTTTGCGAGATGCTGATGCAATGCGATGGCGAGACGATGGATCTGCTCCCTGCTCTTCCTCTGGAATGGCAGGCAGGAGAGATAAAAGGTCTGAAGGCCCGTGGCAACTATGGCGTTTCGCTCGCATGGAACAAAGGCAAGCTGACTCAGGCAACCATCACCAGCAAGAACGAGGGTAATCTGACCATCCACTACAATGGCAAACAGAAAGTCCTCACCTTCAAGGCTGGAGAAACAAAGACCATCAGATAAAAGATCCATATCGATCTTATCTATATCTATAGAGTAAAAGACTATAGTTATCTATTAGAGTAAAAGACAAAACATTAAAGAAAAGGACAAAAGTAAATCAATGAGATACATAACAACTCTCATCATTTCTATACTTTGGGTACTGAGCTCCCATGCACAGGAGTTCGGTACCCACTGGATTTCCTATCCCCTGCCCAACGATTCTTCAGAGGTATGGTTCCGCCAAAGCTATATTATGGATGAGCGCCCTACCCAAGCCTTTATGAACATAGCAAGTACAGGCAACTACAAACTCTATATCAACGAGAGAAACGTAACGGGAAGTCTGAAATTCGACGGCATCAAGGACAGCATTCTTCTGAACCGAACCATCGACGTAACCCGCTTCCTCAAAAATGGCGAGAATGTGATTGCTGTATGGTATGCCCCACAAGGCAAACCTAGTTACGGCAAACAACTATCGCTGGAGTTCTACGGATGGCAGCAGGACAGCATTCCTTTCTACCAGAAAGCAGACGGCAAATGGCTCTGCCGACAACTCAAGGAATGCTGCAATGGAGAAGGCGAACGCTTCCATGCCCGCACCAATACGCAGGCTTGGAAATCTGAGGAATACCAACCTTACGGATGGATTCACCCTACCGGTTGCGTCATCACCGACGAATATAGGCAGGATACAGCTTATGTAGCGAATTATAAAGCTTTCGGTGACAAGAAGGTTATCAAGGATGAAAACAAGCTCTACAAGATATTGAAACCTGCCTGTACATACAGAGACTCCACCGGTTACAACATCGACTTTGGCAGACCTTTCTATGGCACCATCCGCCTTACGCTGCGAGGAGCCGGCAAAGGAACCAGATTAAAGATCAATGATTTCCTGTACATCTGCAACGGAGAACTGGATGAGCAGGCATTCTGCCGATTTAAATTCAGCAAGCAAAAGATATACACTCTTACCTGGAAAGGAAGATTCAAGGAAAGTGATATCGTGGATATTGAAGGATTAGAGATTTCGGAATAAGCTACCAGGCTTTTCGAAATCTCTTTTTTATTAATCTTCCAAGTCGGCGAGTAACTGCTCTGCCACTTCGCAAAGTTCATCATACCATTCCTTGCCGAATTTCTCAATCAACGGACCTTCCAGGAACTTATAAACCGGAAGATTCAACTCCTCACCCTTCTTGATGGCATCCTTGCAGATACGCCACTTGTTATAGTTGATGCCATACACTTCGTTTCCGAAATCCTTGGCACGGATTGGATACAAGGCACAGGAGATAGGCTTCTTGAACTTCGACTTGCCTTCGCGATAAGCACGTTCCAAGGCACAGAGACAGCAGTTAGGAATCGTATGTCCATCGCCCAGGTCTTTCAAATCCTGATAGCAGGTAAACACACAATCCTTACCATTCACGATGCTCGTTACCAAATCGCCCTCAATATCGGTATAAGCCACGCCCTGCTTATCAATGATAGCCTGAGCAGAAGCCGAGAGATCATCCCAAACCACATCGAGCGTATCCTCTATCTCCATGATTTCATCCAGGGTTACAGGAGCTCCCGCATCGCCTTCGATGCAGCACTCACCCTTGCAGGCATCAAGGTCGCAACAGAATTTTTCGGTGATGATATCAGGTGAAACCAATACGTTGCCCACCTGCAGAATACGCAGTTCGTCTTTCTTCATAATGTTTTTTGAGATGAATAAATGTCTTTGATATATATTAAAAATGATAGCTACCCATGAGTGGATAGCTATATATTAATAGGTGTGCCTACCATTGGATAGGCGCAATCCCGTTCTGCTGCAGATATGCATTGCAACGGGAGAAATGATGATTGCCAAACCATCCGCCTCTGTTGGCAGATAATGGCGAAGGATGCACGCTCTGCAATATCAAGTGCTTGCTCGTATCGATAAGGTTAGCCTTGCTGCGGGCATAACCGCCCCAAAGGATAAACACCAAATGCTCCTTATCCTTGCTGAGTGCCTTGATAGCGGCATCTGTAAACTCCTCCCAGCCTTTGCGCTGATGACTTGCCGCTTGATGGGCACGAACGGTAAGGGTGGCGTTGAGCAACAATACTCCCTGCTTTGCCCAGCGGGTCAAATCTCCCGTGGCTGGCATCGGAGTACCGAGATCCATCTGAATCTCCTTGAATATATTAATCAATGATGGTGGAAAAGTGTTTCCTTCAGGCACGGAGAAGCTCAATCCCATCGCCTGTCCCGGCTCATGGTAAGGATCCTGCCCAATAATCACCACCTTCACATCATCGAAAGGACAGAGATTGAAGGCATTGAAAATCAAACGGCCAGGAGGATAACAGGGCGTACGCAGGTATTCCTCTTTTACGAAGTTTGTAAGGTCAACAAAATACTGCTTGTCGAACTCTTCTCCTATATGCTGTCTCCAACTTTCTTCTATCTTTACGTCCATAATGTTTTAAGTTAAAGAAGTCAAGGCTCCAAAAAGCCTTGACTTCCGAAATTATTATTAGTCAATAATCAAGTTCTCACCTGTCATATCAGCTGGCTGCTCCAAGCCCATGATGTGGAGGATAGAAGGAGCAACGTCTGCCAAACGGCCATCCTTAACAGTAGCTGAGTTGTTGTCAGTTACGTAGATGAATGGAACTGGGTTCAAAGAGTGAGCGGTATTTGGTGTACCGTCCTCGTTGATAGCGTGGTCTGCATTACCATGGTCAGCGATGATGATAGCCTCATAATCGTTAGCCTTGGCAGCCTCGATAACGTCCTTTACGCAGTTGTCAACAGCGTGAACAGCCTTAGCGATAGCGTTGTAGATACCAGTGTGACCTACCATATCACCATTAGCGAAGTTAACAACAATGAAGTCGTACTCCTGTGTGTTGATAGCACCAACCAGCTTATCCTTAACCTCGTAAGCGCTCATCTCTGGCTTCAGGTCGTATGTAGCCACCTTTGGAGAAGGAACCAGGATACGGTCCTCGCCCTCGTATGGAGTCTCACGACCACCATTGAAGAAGAATGTTACGTGAGCATACTTCTCTGTCTCTGCAGTGTGGAGCTGCTTCTTGCCCTGTGCGCTCAAGTACTCACCGAGAGTGTTCATTACGTTCTCCTTAGGGAAGAGGATGTGAACGCCCTGGAAACTTGCATCGTATGGAGTCATGCAGTAGTACTGCAAGTCCTTGATGGTATGCATGCCTTCCTCTGGCATATCCTGCTGAGTCAATACCTGTGTCAACTCCTTGGCACGGTCGTTACGGTAGTTGATGAAGATAACAACATCACCCTCCTGGATAGTACCGTCAACCTTTGAGTTATTGATTGGCTTGATGAACTCGTCAGTTACGTCCTCATCATAGCTCTCCTGCATTGCCTTCACCATATCGTCAGCCTGCTTACCCTTACCCTCAACGAGCAAGTCGTATGCTTCCTTCACACGATTCCAACGCTTGTCACGGTCCATAGCATAGAAACGACCTACGATGCTTGCGATGTGTGCACCGTTCTTATCGCAGCAAGCCTGAACCTCCTCGATGAAGCCCTTACCGCTCTTAGGGTCTGTATCACGACCATCCATGAAGCAGTGAACGTATGTCTCCTTCAAACCATATTCCTTACCAATCTCAATCAACTTGAAGAGGTGATCCAAAGAAGAGTGAACACCACCGGTAGAAGTCAAGCCCATCAAGTGGAGCTTCTTACCTGTCTTCTGAGCATAGCTGTAAGCGTTGATGATCTCCTGATTCTTCAAGATATCACCGCTCTCGCAAGCCTTGTTGATCTTAACGAGGTCCTGATATACCACACGACCAGCACCGATGTTGAGGTGACCTACCTCAGAGTTACCCATCTGACCGTTAGGAAGACCTACGTCCTCGCCACAAGTCTGGAGAGTAGAATGTGCTGAAACTGCTGTCAAATAATCGAGATAAGGAGTTGGAGTCTTGAAGATAACATCACCCTTATCATGCTTACCGATTCCCCATCCGTCGAGAATCATTAAAAGAGCTTTTTTTGCCATAATTACATAAAATAATTTAAATTCGAATTTCTGCCTGCAAAGTTACAACAAAATAGGTGAAGGACAAAATAAATTAAGATAAAAAAACTCCCACCTTTCTAAAAAGATGAGAGTTGATAACTAAGAACAACAAGTACGCAGGATATATCCCTTCTTGATGACGGCTTCGATGCTTACCTTTTCATCCAGGTTCAATGCCCGGCGAAGATATGTAATCTGCACGTTCAGGGCAAGGGAATTGGAGTATGAGTCATCCCCCCAGACTTCATTCAGTATGAAATCCCGCTCCACAAGCTGGTTCTGGTTCTCGGCAAGAAGCTTCAGAATTTCTGCTTGACGAGATGTGATGACTACTCTGGAATTACCACATTGCAGTTCATTCTGCGCATAATAGAAGGCGATGGAACCGATTGAAACGGCGGATTCTTCGCCTTTATCGTCTTCTTTCGGCTGCTTCAACTCATAAATCATATTCTTCAGGAACTCATGGCGAATGCCATCAATGCGTTTCTGGAAGACAATAGTCTTAACCAGATAATACAGACATCCTATCAAGATGAAAAAGAGAAAGATGCTTCCTATCAATTGCCACATCATAGCTTTGAGCGTTCGAGTAACAGGAATGGACACCTGAAAGGAAATACCTTGGCGAAACATAGGATTCGTCTGATACTTCACCGTCACTACTCGTGACCATTTGCCTTCGACATCATATCTTGCATTCAGAAAGACGGTCTTGTAATCCAGATGTCGAAAAGAAGATATCTTTCCATATCCCTTATCATCCAGCAATCTTTGATAGGCAGCCAAGGAAGGATGCTTACCTATATAAGCCAGATATCTGCTGATGATGAGATAAGCATCATCACCCGTAAGATCAGGATTATTCAAACGGACAAGAAAGCGATGATTCTTCCAGAAAGAAAGCGTAGTACGGCTACATCCCTTCTTCATATCATATTCAGATTCTACCTTAAGCATAACCGTATCTCTTCTACCTTTCGTAGATGAATTTTCCTGTAACTTTTTTCTATTCTTCAAATCTTGCGCCAACACCTCATCACAATCCTTCTTGAATTGCTCTACCTGCTGGTTTAAACTATATTGGCATTGCAGATGGAGCCAATAAGCCTGCGTGCAGAACAACAATACGATTGCTACCCCACATACCATCCACACTATTTTCAGCTTACTGTTACTGTTCATACATTCCTGATCTTTTGAATTTGACGGCAAAGTTACTGAAAAATCCGTAAACAAAGGCATGAGTAATAAAATAATAATAGGCGAAAAGAAGCAAAAGTAATAACTCAGTAACAGAAATCATCGATTTCATCGGACAATCACAGTACCTTTGCATCGTCAAAATGAATAAAGCAGATAAAACAAAGAATAAATAGACGAAGATTATGAAAAAGGTATTATTGATGACATGGCTTGCATTGTATGCTTGCATGCTCCAAGCTCAAACAGTAAACCTGTTCGATGAATCAAGCATCGGCATGGGAGATTCCATAGATCAGGTAAAGTATCAGGTAGTGTATGATGCCGAGTATATTTACGAAAAGAAATATACCAAGACCGACACCATCATTGGCCGCATCGAAGAGAAAATGCTCTTGCAGATTGGCAACAAGTATTCCGCATTCTACAGTTATCCGATATTCCAAAGAGACTCTACCATCTCTGCGAATATGGCAAAAGGAATACCTGTCAATTTCTCCGGTAATGGCGGACAGATTAATTGGAAAGTATATAAGAACTATCCAGAACAGGGCAAGACTGCCTATCTCGATTTCTTTGCAGCCGACAGATACGTGTGCATTGAACCGATGGAACCGATAGACTGGCAACTCACTGACAGCATCGATTCCATCTGCGGTTACGAGTGCCACCAGGCAATTGCCAAGTTTAAAGGTAGAACTTGGATAGCATGGTACACGGAAGACATCCCTATTGACAATGGTCCCTGGAAACTGGGCGGACTGCCGGGATTGATACTCAAGGCTCGCGACTCCGAGAACGATTATGGATTTACGGCTGTAGGACTCACAACCGGCAAAGGTTCCATACCTATCTATTATAAAGGTAAGACATTCGAGCCTATAGACCGCAAATCACTGACCTCCATTTACAAGAAATACTATGCCGACCCTATCGGCTATCTGCTTCAAGATGCCAAGTATGCTGCAATCGTAAAGATCAAGGATGAGAAAGGAAATATCCTGAAGCATTCCAAGCGTGCTGAGCCATACAATCCGATTGAAAGATAACTAGCAGTTTACTTTTTAGCAAGACAAGCATCTTAAAAAGATTAGCAAGATAAGTATCTAAGGTATAAAAGAAAAAAGAAGATGAAGAAAATAATCGTTCTTTTCACTATTCTGCTCGTGGCGTGCCATGCGTTTGCCCAAGAGAAAATTAGCGGTTATGTGGAAGATTCACTTACACACAACCGCCTGCCCAACGTATCGGTTACTCTGCTGCGCAATGGAAAGCCCTTGAAGTTTACGCGCAGCAAGGAAGACGGAACTTTCCAGATTCCCATAGCACAAAAGCAAGCCGGTGATATGCTGCAAGCTACCTATATGGGCTATAAAAAGCAAAAAACGGCGGTTTCATCGGAAAAAGAGACCGTAATCAGCATGGCTTCCACCGCTTTTGTATTGAAAGAAGTACAAGTGAAAGGCTCACGCATTACGGGACGGGATACCATTTCTTTCGATCTCACCCGATTTGCCAACGAACGAGACAACAGTCTGAAGGATGTTCTGAAAAAGCTACCAGGCGTAGACATTGAGAAGAATGGCCGTATCAATTACAATGGTAAACCTATCAATAGATTCACCGTGGAAGGTCTCGACCTGACTGGTGGCAAATACAACCAGCTAGAGGAGAACATCAAGGCGAAAGACGTAAAAAAGGCCGAAGTCATCGAGCATGACCAACCGATCAAGGCACTCCAGAACAAGACTTTTATCGATAATATCGCAATGAATATCGCCCTTAAGGATAGTGCCAGAGACAAACTGTTGCCTACCATCAAGCCCTATCTGCTGGTTGGCAATCCTACCCACGTTGGCGGTGAACTCAATCTGATGCAGATAGGCAAGAAAAAACAGCTGATGTATGATGCGGCATACGATAGAACCGGCAAGAATCTTGGCTACTCTCTGGAACCCCTTGCTTCCTACAGCGACAGATTGAAAGCAGCCGCATTGCCTTCCTGGCATAGTGCACCCAGTCTGGAAGCGCCAATAGACGATGAAAGATTACGATTCAACACCACCCAGAAGTATTCCATCAACCATATCAGGAAGAACAAGCAGGATGCAGAAAGCCGTATTGAGGCGAACTATCTGCGCCAGGTTGTCCGCCAGCAACGGGAGAACACCTCTGTTTACAACCTTGGCGGTGAAGCTCCGATTACAACCACGGAGCAGAACCACAAGACGATGATCAGCGATGTATTCAGACTGGAATGGGAGAACAAGGTAAACCAAACCAATCATTATGGCAATGAGAACATCAGCCTCAACGTAAGCCAGAACGATGGCTTGTCGAATATCAACGATACGCTTACCCAGCGCATCCGCATCCCAAAGATAGACATTGCAGGTAGTCTCTACCGTCTCTTTGTCTTCAAGAAGGGTCAACTCTCCTGGCGCTCCACTGCCGATTATCACCATGGAGTATCCGATCTCTATGTGAATGATGACCGCAACCGCCTACGCAGTAACCTATGGCATACAGCCCACGCCCTATCATGGCAGAAGAACCGGTTCCACTGGATGCAGCGATATCAGATAAGCATAGATGCTAACAACATCCATATCAAAAATGAAGCAAATGGAGCTATCAGTCAGAGTACTCTCAACCTGACAGGTAAGGTCTCTCCATACTGGCAATACAAGACGGAGACCTTCAGAATATCGTTTTCTCCAGACCTCATCTGGGAGCGCTTCACCCATCCGAAGAAGACATTATGGGCGGTTTCACCGTTCTTATATCTCAACAAGAAGTTGAATTTCCGCCAGGAAATGACAACCTATTTCGGATATACTACCAGTACGGGCGATGCGAAGAGCTATGCCTTAAGCCAATACCGCCGCAGTTATCGTTCCTGGTATGTTTCGGGCGACATCATTCCTATCACCCGTTCGCTGTACGGAAATCTCTCCTACGAATACAAGCGTCCTATCAAGGAGATTTTCTTCTCAGCTTCAATCAACGCCAACCGTTTCTGGATGAATACAGCTTCCGACCTGCGCATCGTGAACGGCAACTACTATACCTCTTTATATAAGCAGGACAGCAAGAGCGATAACATCGGAGGTTCGCTCTACATCTCCAAGGGATTCTACGATCTGCATCTGAAGACCCGACTCACAGCCACCTACAACTACAGCCAGGGCGAACAATACTCATCGAGGAAAGCTATCGGCTATACTGCCAATACCTATTCCTTGAAGCCAAGCATTGACTACTCGCCATCCTGGTGTGCCCTGAGTTATGAGGGAGAATTCACGAAATATGACTCCAAGAGGCAAAATCAAGCAATTTCATCGCTATTCAACTGGAAGCAGACCTTCTCAGCCACCGCCACCATCAGTCATATCGACCTCACCTTCTCGCTGGTACATTACCATAACGAATTGCAAGGAGGCAGCAAGGTGAATACACTCCTGGGAGATGCATCGGCAGTATGGAGAATGAAAAAGCTCCGCCTTTCTGCAGAGCTTCGAAACCTTTTCAACAAGAAGAACTATATGGAAACCATCTATAGCGGCATCAGTACATTGACCGACAGCTATC
>OICT01000989.1_pt1 | contig 12151 bp, 8 predicted proteins | sample 1581331 | NCBI WGS metagenome assembly OICT01 (sample SAMEA3882544, study PRJEB24775) | human gut metagenome | biome: human-associated habitat; feature: intestine environment; material: feces | place: Netherlands | collected 2009/2010 | reverse complement strand
GTATTCTTTGTATTCTAAATCTTTTCCTTTGTATGTTTCCAGCACTTCATATGCAGGTGTTCCTGCTTCTTCGTCTGCTAATCTTCCAAGAACTGTATCAAGCAGTGCTTCTGCCATATAGTATACATATCCATCTGCAGCTTTTACTTTTGCGTATGTTTCTTCTGGGTTTACGCAAAGACCGATATTAGATGGAAGTGTCCATGGTGTTGTTGTCCATGCAAGGAAATATGCATCTTCATCTACTAATTTAAAGCGAACGATCGCTGAACGTTCTTTGACATCTTTGTATCCCTGTGCCACTTCCTGTGCGGATAATGGTGTTCCACAACGTGGGCAGTAAGGTACGATCTTAAATCCTTTATAAAGAAGACCTTTATCCCAGATAGTCTTTAATGCCCACCATTCGGACTCAATAAAGTTGTCATTATAAGTTACATATGGGTTATCCATATCAGCCCAATAACCTACTCTATCACTCATTTTACGCCAAAGACTTTCGTATGTGAATACAGAGTCCTTACACTTCTTAATAAATGGTTCTACACCATAGTCTTCAATCTGTGGCTTACCACTAATACCAAGCTGTTTTTCTACTTCAAGTTCTACTGGAAGACCATGAGTATCCCAACCAGCTTTTCTAAGAACCTTGTAGCCTTTCATAGTCTTGTAACGAGGAATAAGGTCCTTGATTACTCTTGTTAAAATGTGACCAATGTGTGGCTTACCATTTGCTGTAGGAGGTCCATCATAGAAAGTGAAAACTGGGCAGTTTTCTCTTGCTTTAATTGACTCGCCAAAAATATCGTTTTGTTTCCAGAAGCCTAAAATTTCTTTTTCTCTGTCCACGAAGTTAAGATTAGTGCTTACCTTATCGTACACAATAAACCCTCCTTAAATTTAGGAATTACAAAATAAATATAAAAAAAGCTATGTCGCCCAACAGGACGCCATAGCGTGGTACCACCTGAATTGGAGTATATATACTCCCTCTCAAAGCCTTTAACGCAGGCAGCGTCAAAACCTACTATAAATTTCGGAATTGCCACAGTAAGGTGATTTTCACACAACACACATCATTGGGCTTCCACCGTCCCCAACTCTCTTTCGAATTAGTGTTAAGTTACTGTCCTTACTATAGTGTTTAGTTTCTGTAGTATTAACCACTTTATTATAAACTTATTTTAACAGTTTGTAAAGAGGTAATTTTAATATTTTTATGCTACACTTAATAGAGTTTTTAATACAAAAGCTACAACAATAATAACTGAAATAATACAGTTTTTTTATATTTGCTAAAACTCCTTTTACCATATGAAACATATATTTTTAGAAATATTATAGAATCTTATACTTCTATGTAATAAACACAAATATCCTCATAGTTACCGTCTTTTAACAAAAATCCCTTTGGAATTGTGCCTAAGAGATTGAAACCTATTCTTTCATACAAATGTCTTGCGTGAATATTACTTGCCACAACCGCATTAAACTGTAATATTATAAAGCCTAATTTTCCGGCATTTAAAATACAATCCTTTACCAATTTTTCGCCAATATGTAATCCTCTACACTTTGAAGATACTGCATAACTTGCATTGGAAATATGACCACATCTGCCAATATTGTTTGGATGAAGAATATACATACCTAATACTGTATTTGTTTCCTTATCCTCTGCCACACCACAATAACTTTGCTGAGCAAAAAACTCCTTACCACTTTCCTTTGTTAAGCCATCAATTTGAGGGAAAGCAACGCCCTCCTCAACAACTTCATTCCAAATTTCAACCATTGAATTAACATCAGACTCTTTGTATTCTCTTATTACAATATTGCTCATCTTTATTGCCTCCACAATTATTTAGATTATAAATTGAAAAAATTAAATTGTCAATTGCCTACTATTTCTTTTATTTTTATTTTCCATAGACCTAATTTATACAATACCCACAGTATTACAGCACAAATACCATTACTTACAACAACAGAGTACCACACACTCTCCTCTGCCATACCAAAAAAATGACTAAAAGTAAACAAAGTTGCAAATCTGAACACCCACAATCTCGCCGCCTCCACCAGCATTGTAACAAGGGTATTTCCTGCCCCATTAAATAACCCTATGGTAGAATTATAAACTCCGTTTGTGAAGCACCAAAAAGCCATTATTGATAAAAAATCGGTTGCCATAGAAATTACATTTTCATCATGAGAGAAGATTTTTACTATTCCCTCCGACATAAAATGCCTTGACATTATCATACCGGTAACAAATAAAAATACGATAGCCATATTTCTTGCAATTTGATAGCTTTTCTCTGCTCTTTTTATCTGTCTTGCCCCGACATTTTGCCCCACTATTGTTGCAACAGCTGAACCTATGGCATTCGCCGGCATTGTGATAATTCCGTTTAATTTATTTCCTATTCCATAGGCAGCCATAGCTCCGTCACCGTATACCAAAACATTTTTAGTCATAAGCAAAAAACCAAATTGCATTGTCGAACCACCTATGGCAGTGGGCAACCCGACAGAAACTATTTTCTTTATTTTATCGGCATCAAATTTAAAATTTTTCAACACTATGTGTATTTCATTATTCTTATTAAAAAGAGAAAGCACAGCAATTATTCCACAAGGAACTTTTGCAAACATCGTTGCCAAAGCCGCTCCCCCTATTCCCCAATGAAATACCATAATCAAGAGTGGGTCCAAAAACATATTTATTATAATTCCCAACATATTCAATTTCATAGGATTGAAGGTATCCCCTTGAGATTGATGAACAGCCGAAAATAAATTAATCAAAAACAAAAACGGCAAATCTGCAAGTACAATTTTCAAGTATGTAATACTGTTGTCTTTTACTGTACCCTCTGCTCCCAGCCATTCAACGATAAATGGAGAAAAGAGTATACAAAGTATTGACGCTACAATTGAAAAAAGCATAGCACATACAAAAATCTGATTAGCCATACTTTTTGCATTTTTCTTGTCATCAGCTCCTATATGCTGACTTATAAGAATGGAGCCAGCAATCGTTATACCATGCCCAAAATTCACAATAATATTTTGTAAAGGACTTACAAGGGAAATTGCCGCCATTTCACTTGTACCTAATTTTCCAAGCCAAAATGTATCCGTAAGATTATACATAGTTTGTATAAAATTGTTTATAACTATGGGAATAGCCAAAGATAGAAGAGCCTTTGGAATATTTCCCGAAAGAATCAATTGTGTATTTTTTCGACCTATATTTTTCACTTAAATCACTCCCGAAATCAGTATATCATATATTTTCACAGAAAAATAGATTTTAAATTTTTCTATATATTTAAATTGGTAATATAGTTGTAACTTGACTATAACAAGATTTTGTTTTATAATCTAGTTTTGTAAGAGTTTGAATGTTTTTCTTATGGAGGAATGATTTTTGATAGATGACATAGTCATTATACTGTGCCTTATTATTGTTAAGGGCCTTGTAACTGCTGCTTCTACCAGTCTTACAGTCTTGGATTTAAAGAAGAACAAATATTCTTCTGACAAAAATCCTGATATGGAGAAACTGAGCAAGATTCTTTCTAAATCTCGCCAGTATACGAATACAGCTAGTGTAATTAATGCCCTTTTTGGTATTATAATTGGTTTTATTCTCGCTTTCAGAACTTTTGGTAAAGTTCTTCAAGTGCTTTTAAGCCATCTTCCTAACATTCCTGTGGTAATCAACGAAATTATTGCTGCTATTATTATAATATTAGTAACAACATATTTTTTCGCAATGTTCAGTCTTTTACTTCCTAAAACATTTGCTAATAAATATCCTGTTAAAATAGTTTTAAAACTTAAAGGTTTGTTAGCATTTTTTAGCGTTATATGTAGCCCTATTGTATGGCTTGTGGATATTTCATCAGAGTTATGCTCAAAAATATTTACTAAGAAATCTACTGACGAAGGCATTAGTGAAGAAGAAATTCTTATGATGGTTGACGCTAGTGGCGAACAGGGTAGCATTGACGAACAGGAAAAGGAAATGATAAACAATATCTTTGATTTTGATGACAAAAATGTGGTAGATATTGCTACTCACAGAAAAGACATTGTTGCATTACCTATTGACGCAGAGTTTGACGATATTATAAGTCTTGTTAAGGACCTTAAATACTCTCGTATTCCTGTTTATGAAGAAGATATAGACAACATTATTGGTATTCTCCATATTAAAGATTTTATGCGTTATATTATTCTCTATGGTAAGGATAAATTTAACCTTAAAAAACTTTTAAGAGAGCCTTATTTCGTACCTTTTACCAAAAAAACAAATGACCTTTTCAAGGAATTGCAAAGTAAAAAAATACATATGGCAGTTGTTGCCGATGAATACGGTGGTACAGCCGGTATTGTTACTATGGAAGACCTTATTGAGGAGGTTATGGGTGATATTCAGGACGAATATGACGATGAGGAAGAACCAGAAATAAAGACAGTTTCAGAAAATGTAATTAAAATCGAAGGCTCTACAGACCTTGAGGATGTAGCCGACGAATTAGAAATAGAAATGCCTGTTGATGAATATGACACTTTAGGTGGTTTTATAATTGGTGTTTTAGATAGAATACCTGAACCAAATGAAAAGGGTCTAAAAATCGAATACAAAGGCTATAGATTTTATGTTGATAAAGTGGAAGACAATCGTATTGCTCAAGTAACAGTATTAAAACTTCCCGATGATGAAATCTCAAAAGATAACAAAAATTAATAAGTGGGAAAGGCTTTGTTCTTTCCCATATCATAATAAATACTTTATTGAACATATAAGTCAGGCAGACGGTCGCGCACCTTTTAGGTGTGAGGAAAGTCCGAGCTTCATAGAGCAGAGTGCCAGATAACGTCTGGTGGAGGCGACTCTAAGGATAGTGCAACAGAAATAAACCGCCTACTTTTGTAGGTAAGGGTGGAAAGGTAGCGTAAGAGACTACCGCACCTTTGGTAACAAAGGTGGCTCTGTAAACCCCACTTGAAGCAAGATTGGATAAGACAACAAGGGTTGCTCGCCCTGTCTTAGGTAGAAATCGCATGAGATTTGTGGCGACACAGATACGAGATAGATGACCGTCCAACGACAGAACTCGGCTTATCGCTTGGCTTATGTGTTGAATAAAGTATTTATTTTTTAAGCCCCTAAAACTAATACATTTTAGGGGCTTTTTTTAAATTGAATTAACAAAGTTAATTTGTGCTGAATTTTAAATATTATAGAAATTGCATATTACTGTTGCCATTTCAGCTCTTGTAATATATGCTTTTGGTGACAATTTTCCATCATTGCCTACAAATATTTCACTTCCAACTGCCCACTTCAAACTTTCTTCTGCCCAGCTTGAAATATAATTTATATCAGCAAAAGATGATAAATCACCTTGAGCAGTTACATCAGCATTTTTGTACTTTGCGTACTTATAAAGCACTGTTGCCACCTGTTCTCTAGTCATAGGCTCATAAGGTGCAAACAAACCATCTGCAACACCATTTACTATATCATTTTCTCCTGCCCACTTAATAGCATTGTTAAAATACGCATTTGGGTCAACATCTTCAAATTTACACTTACCATCTACAGGAGGCATACCCTCTTTGCGATATAGCACTTCCATAAGCATACCCCTTGTAATATTACTCTTAGGAGAAAATCTGGTCTTTGTTGTGCCACTAAACAGATTGTTTTCATAAACTTTCTTAACTGAATTATAATACCAGTCATCAGTATTCACATCTCTAAAAGGTAATGCACCTTTTAAGTCAGTATTTTGTATATTTTCAAAATACTTTTCTATTCCCTTACCTATTTTTTCTGCCATCGCTTTCTGATTTTCGCCTTTAATTAAATACTGGTATTCTTGAGGATTACTCATATATCCTGTTTCCACAAGTACAGCCGGACAAACAGTCGTTCTTGTTAATGCCAAGTTTTGTTTTTTATATTCTGTATTTTCCATATAGTCTGTCAATTTTTGAACAAAACCGTCCGGAGTATCATAACTATAAAGGTTAAGTGTTCCCTGTTTTTCTCCAAAGTCCTCCCACTCATTTCTGGAATTACAGTGTACAGACACAGAAATATCAGGCATAACTGTGTTAATAATATTTGTTCTATCTCCGAGAGAAATAAATGTATCGTCTTTTCTTGTAAGAGTAACTTCAGCACCTCTTTCAGTAAGGTAGTCGTACAAATATTTAACTATAGCCAAATTAACCGTCTTTTCGTATACCTTGCCCAATCCCAATGTGCCATTGTCAGTGCCACCATGACCGGCATCAAGAACAATTTTCATACCCTTTAATGACTTTTCAGGGCTTACGGTTCTATCATTTAGCTTTATTGTAAATTTGTTACCATCATAATTTGCCATAAAGCCTACATAATTGTCGCCCTTATTAAAGTAAAATGTGTATGTAGCCGGTGTGTTATTCTCAACACTTATTTCATCAAAGTTACTGCTGTCTGGAATTACTGCTTTGTTCTGTGTATCGTACAGTTTGACTTCAATGAAATCCTTTGCAAATTCCACATCGTATTCTGTAGACCTATTCATATTAAAGGATATTGTATCTTTTGCTGTTTCTATGCTGTTTACTGAATTTTCACCATATTTTTTGTTTACCAAATTAACTGTGTCCTTGTATACGTAACTGCCATTTGCTGTCTTGTAGTATTCATAATTTTCAGCCACAATATGCAACAATGTACCCTTTACGTAAGGCAAAATAAGGTCATCATTTGCCTCATCAGGTTTTGAACGAACTGTAGGGTGGTTTTTGTTAATCTCACCTACCAGATTTACAGTCTTAAAATTAGCATTTCCACTATTAGTCGATGACCCATTGGTTCTTGTAATTCTATAGGTCTTACTGGCTGTAGTATTTTCAAACTTAAATACATTTACCCCTTGAGCCAAAGAAACATAATAGCTAAAATATCCCTCACTTGTTGTTTCTACCTTTTTGCCATTAATATACAATGGATAGTTAGGGTCTGCCAAACCGGCTAAACTATAGCGGGATGCAGTAGTTGTCATACCGTCTTTTACATAATTCATTTGAATATCTGCCCAAGTATTCACACTAAATAAGGATACCCCAAGCATTAAAGCAATTAATTTTTTCATTATGTACCTCCCCTTTCTTTTTCAACATCTCTCTACAACAATTATATCAATCCTCACTAGAAACTTCAACTTTCTTCCACTAAACAAGCATTTTTATGCCATAAAAAAGACTTATACACATATACGAGAAATTTTATTCTTCATTGTGTATAAGTCTTTTGCCATTGACATTTTTTTATAATAGTGTTAATATAATGGTACAAAGAAGTCAGCCAGAGCGATTTCCACTAAGTTTTTGTTAAAAAATAACCACTAAGTTTTGGTCGGCTGAGTGGTTATTTTTTTGTACCTAAAATTACGGCTACAAGAGTCCCAAAGGTTATCATTAATGATATTGCTTCATATGTACTCATACGCCTCACCTCCTTTATTCCTAGAATAAAAGAAGTGGAAACCACTCTATTAACTAACTTCCGACAGAAATTATACCATATATAAATATTTTTTACAACTTAAAAGAACCTACACCAATTTTTATTGTGTGTAGGTTCTTTGTATATATCCACAAAAAAGAGCCGTCACAATCGTGACAGCTCTTTCCTTAAATTAACCATTTATTCAACTTACTGATTTAACTTAGTAAATTTACTACTTAAATTAGCACTCTTAGGTGCGATTGTTGTTGAAATGAAGTTAAGTGCATTTGTAGCATCGTTATTTAAGAAAGTATCGACTACTACAACTGGTTTACTATAAACTTTTTTCATAATCTATACCCCCTATTGCTTGTTAGAAATTTCAATTCTTGTTCCCTTTGGATTAGTATCATATGCTCTCTGAGTACCACCAGCATACAATGTAAATGGATAAGCATAATATCTATGGCCTGCACTTACTGAAACAAGTTCAGCAAAGTAAGCAACCTTGTCGCTTGTTGTAAGGCTTGAATCTGTATCACCAGTATATCCTTCAGAACTATCTAAAGAAGAATCATAATTTGTTGCATCATATACATTCTTGTAAATATCAGTTGTTTCAACATAAACACCACCGAAAATATCACCAAAATTATATCTTAACTGCATAGGTGTATACTGACCATTAGGGTCATTAGCATCAACTGTATCTGCATTAAGAATTACGAAACCTACCTTATCAACCTGATTAAGGAAATCCTTATCCTTATGGTTACCAGTAACAGTACCAATTAATGTAAATAACATATCATCATTAGCTAAGCCATTTGTTGTAACAACATCATAGAAAGGACTATCTTCTGTCATTGTTGATACAACACCGTTATTTACCGCTTTGTCACCGTCAACAATATTGTTAAGGTTGAATAATCTGATACTCTTTACTACTGTATAAGCATTAGCACTTGTACCTGTACCCTTAACTGTAATAGTTGTACCACCATCTACATAGAACTGAACCTTTACGCCGTTCTTAGATATACCTGTAATCTGAGCTGCAGTTGTACCTGTGCTACCATCGTAAGATGAATAAAGATTACCACCTGTAGCAGTAACTATAGCATTATCACCAGAGCAGTCAAGAAGAACAAGAACCTTTTATGAACTATCAATAGAGTTTGTAAGTTCAATTTCATCATCTGTTCCACCTAAAAGAAGGACTCTTTCATCTGGAATACCAAATTCTGTACCGTCCTTATCGTAATCACCAGAACCTACATCGAGAAGTGAATACTGATGACCCCTGATAATAGCGTACTTAGCCAAGTCATTTCCGTTAGTCTGAACCTTGTACTGACCAAAGCCGTATGTACCATAACCAGCAGCTGTTGTTGTTGACTGACCTAATGATACTGCAGCCGGCATTGAATCATAGTAATCCATTGTAGGAGTTGCTACTGTCTTACCTACTGTGTATGTAAGAGTATAAGTCTTATCTCTAAATACAGACTTTAAATTGCTATCCCAATTTGTAATCTGCTTAGCCTGTTCCTTTGCAAATGTAAATGTAATAACATCGTCTTCATTTACACCTGCGATTTCAGTTGCAGAACCAATGTTAAGAGCTGTTACACCACTAACTGCCTTGCCATTTCTCTTTACAGTTACCTCTACAGTTGAAATTTTACTAGATGCTGGGTTATTTACCATAACCTTTAATACACCAATAGTAGTTGTTTCTGTACTTGTTTCTGTAGTTGTAGTAGTTGTTGTTTCTGTACTTGTTTCTGTTGAGCCAGTTGGTGTTAATTCAGCTCTGAAGAGCATTACCTGACTAGAAACCTTGTATGTTTTACCTGCTTCAACATTAATAGTTATTGCTTTAACTGCTGTATCACCATTTCTTGCGGCAAATGTACCACTATAAACAGCTGTGTCACCTGTCGTAATAGTACCATTTGTAACAGCACCATTACTATTTGCAATAACATAAAGCTTTAACTTACCTGTTGCTGTTGGAATAATATTTTCATCGTTTAATAAAACATAATTCTGTCCATTAATAGCAACTGTTGCTGTTTCACCATCGCCAAAAATGCTATCTACGAAAGCTGATGTACGACCACTAGCTTTAGAAGTTGATAAACCGCTAACAGCTGAACCTAAAATATTAGTCTTATTATCTGGGGTCCAAACCTGAACACTAACTGTTGTAGTTTCAGTAGTTGTTTCTGTTGTTGTAGTTGCTTTTGTTGTTGTTTCTGTTGAATTTGTTGCAAATACAAGCTTTGTTAAGTTTGTATTACCTGAATCACCAGTTAATGTGTACTCTGTATCTGCTTTCAATGAATATGCTTTATCAGATGTTAATGCAGTACCATTAATAAAAAGTCCATTATTACTAAAAGTTGCAGTTAATGTACAATCCTGTGCTACCTTAAATTTAATAGTATTTTCACTTCTTAACTGTACATATGTACTAGACACAGTTCTAAGACTATAAGCCATATTATTATATGTACCTTTAGTTTTTGTACCACCTAAAGCAGTTGAATTCCATTCATAAGAACCCATTGCTACGCAATCACTAGCATCATCAGCAGCTGATACACTTGCTACATTAGAAAACACAAGGCAAGTCATAGCCATAACGAGAGCTAAAACTGCACTTGCAAATCTTTTTAAAGATTGTGTCATTCCTATTCCTCCCTTATAAAAATATCTCTTGGAGTAAAATCCCCCCATATTTACTCCTTTTTAATTTTATTAATTATGCTTTATCCCTAAAAGCATACCGTTTATTAAACGGTTATTAAAGAATTATCCCATTCATAAACCAACAACAAAAATTTATCAATAAGAGTTCTTTAAAAGGGGGCGTAAAGCAAAGGAAATATATTCCTATTACCTTACGATTTATTATACTCTATTGCCTTTTTTATTTCAATGTTTTTTATTATTTTTTATATAATTGAAACAAATTCATATTTTGTTCACACTTACGGTTGAATTTGGTCACAACTCCCTTAAAACCTCACATATCTATTATGTTTATGTAAACCATATTTTGGCTATATTTTCTTCTTTTAATTCTTATTGTGTTTTACATTATTATTCAAAACTGAATATTTCCCCATTGGATATTTCCTCTACAGCATACCTCATAGCATCCATAAGATGATTAAAGCTATCTACAGGTCTATTAAGCATTTTGCCATTCAGGTCTTTATCCCAAGTATAATTACTTATTTCCGTAATAAAATTTTGACATTTAGGTAATATGTATATTTTATAATCTTGAAGAAAATCAATGCCGTTGTTTATGCTATCTTTCCCTTTTCGGGCTGGTCGTATGCCCTTTAGCCCCAGTGTTCTCAATCTGTCAATAGACTTAGGTTCTGCACTATCAGCTCTGATTTTCTCTTTTTTATAACCCATTTCCACAACAGCCTCATAAATAGCCTCATTGCTCATACCTTTTTTGTAAAGCTCATCAAAAACATATATTTCCTTTTTTTCTGTATTTATAAAGCCACAGAACAGAGCCGTTGGGTCATTAGTATACCCAAAGTCCAAACCGAAAACTGTTTCAAAACACTTTTCACCCTTTAATTCATCTATGCTAAAGTCTTTTTCTTCCCAGTTTTCAAAAACTAAGCCCTCAGATATGCCCCACTCACCTAAGCCGGCAACTCTATATCGACGAGGGTTATTCTTTTTCATATCCTCAAACATTCTCTCGCCTATGCTGTAATACTGTACACCCGTATTTGTGTAAGCAGGAGAACCGCCGTATTTCGATAAATACCTTGCAAAGCCGTCCTGATTTTTATCGGTCTGATAAATATTTTTCATAACATCATTGTCTTGAACAAGATACTTTTTGTTTGCCTCTTGAATATTCTTGTAATCGTCACCTATATTCATTGACACTCCCTGTGCCCTTGTAAACAGATAAAACAAAGCACCGAATATAGGTATAATCGCAATAAGCGTTATCCACGTCATTTTAAAAGTAGATTCCTCTGTACGATTAATTTCAAATATTATAAGTACGGCACTCAAAATAGTCGAAAGACCGAACAAAACCTTTGAATAGTCGGAAATCCATATATACATTGCAACAAACGTAATGATTTGCATTAAAAGCATTACCATTGCAACGAATTTGTTTGAATATAAAAGTCTGTAAATCTTTTTCATTCAAAATCCTCCTTTCAAACGGCTATTTTAAATTTTTTATATACGCAAACGTTTTTTCTTCCCCTTCTTGCTGCAACATCATAAGCCACCCTTCAAGCAGCTTTGCAGTGTTTGGGTGCATACTTGTTTTAGCATTTCCCTTTAAGAAATATTCTATCGGATTATCGTTTGTATATTTGTCGTCCAAATAAATTTTTCCTGCCGCAACACGGTCGCAAAACATTTCTTTAACATATTTTAACGGCATTTCGACCGCCTCCATACGTCTTGTTTTGGGATTGTAGTCTGTCCAATATTCAAAGTGATGTTTGTTTCTTCCTTTGTGGTGCATCCAAGCCTTTGAATAACCGTATTCACGTCTTTCGCCCTCTGTCGGACTTCTGTCACCGAGATAAAATCTTGCTCCCGGTAAAAATTCAGTCG
>OICT01000983.1_pt1 | contig 12257 bp, 18 predicted proteins | sample 1581331 | NCBI WGS metagenome assembly OICT01 (sample SAMEA3882544, study PRJEB24775) | human gut metagenome | biome: human-associated habitat; feature: intestine environment; material: feces | place: Netherlands | collected 2009/2010 | reverse complement strand
CGACAGGCCGTATCTGATTTTTGCGTTCATGGATATTTATCAGGATTTATCGGTTTCTGCCCACGGACAGGTTTATCTGTTCCGGTCAGTGAATTAAGGTTGTGATTCCGGTGGAGTCTTCAGAGAACCAGTAATTCTTCCCGGTAGATTTCTTTTTTTGGTTATCCATACATTCTGCGCCTCTAAAATTACGGGGCGCTTTTCCGGCAACGGTTCGTTCCCTTCACATAACCCGGCAGCAACATCCATGAAAAACTGCTTCGCCTGCTTTTTCGCCTCAGCTTCGTAAAACTCCAGCGTGGCACCTTCAGTACGGTCAAGACTAATCGCCACATATGGCAACAACAGTGACGGATACCCACCAATTTCCAGTGCCACAGTAACAGTAATCTTATCCGGGTAATTATTTATCCCTTTAACAACCAGTTCGTATTGTTTATTCATCGTCTACTCTCCCCGCGCCGCCTTACGCCGGTCTTCTTTAATTTTGAAATACAGGTTCGTCAGATATGTCAGCAGACCAAACAGCAGACTCCCCAGCACGCCTATTGCCGCCCACTGAGACGGGGAAACCCTGTCCAGCAACTGCAGGAACCAGTAGCCCGTTCCCACCGCTGACGTGGTGTATGACACACCTGTTGTGATTTTTTCCATCTGGTACATACCCCGTCTCCCGTACTCGGAAGCTCACAACAACAAAAGGGCCACCAGCTCTTTACTGATGGCCCTGCCCCGCCGTTACAGCATTGTGCCCGGTTCGGGTTGTGTGTCTGTCATATCCGTCACCGGTGACTCCGGCTGAATATCACCATTTTCCGTGGTGACATCTTCCGCCTGTGGTTCCGGAAGCAGTTCCGGGGATGGTTCCGGCTGTGCACCAAGCAATTCATCCAGAATGGCATCCACTTCTGCATCAAGACGCGCCTCAAGGTTCTGCCGAAGTTGCTGTTTCAGTGCGCTTCTGACTTCTTCAGAGCGCAGGACTTCCTTCACTGCCTCAGCAGTGACCAGCGATTTTATTTCTGACATAGGATTTTCTCGTTGAAAGGGGTTATTAAGAAGGTTGTTCCGGAATGAGTGGGGCTTCTGTTTTTGCTCCGGCTGACTGACTGGCGCTGATTTTCTCTGCGGCCCTTTTATCAATCTGCCTGCGCCAGAAATCGCGCACTGCCCTGTACCCACCCGAAAGAAGATACAGCACACAGACCGCCGTACAGAAGTACAGCATCACCTGATGAATAAATGTCATAGTTTCTTACCGTTATGGTTGACAATGAGAACTGTTTTCATTTAAAAAACCAATGTACGAAAGCATCTTTTCTTTACATTCTCCATTGGGATTACCTCCGCCAGCTTCCGTTCCTGCCGCTGGCGGTTTTTTTTTGCCGGTTATGCTGATGCCCGGCTTTCGTTAACGTTGACAGTGACCGTATCAAGCAGTACCGGATACGTCGCTTTTGTCCCCGTGATATCTGTCAGCGTCAGCGTATCTGCTGTAAAGCCATCATTTGTCCACATCACAAGGTCAAACGCCGTCTGCTCTGTACCATCAATCACCGGAACGACTCTTTCGCTGTTATTTCCCGCAAAGCGGAAAACAACCGTATGCCAGTTATGGTCAAACGCACCAAATGTACCCAGTTGTGCATTCGACGTGCCCTTGTGGTGCATAAGATTCAGATTTGATGCATCCGTCTGAAGGAAGAATGATGCCAGCATACTGTTTGCTGCCGCGCCTGACGCCCACTGCGACACCGGCCAGTAGAGACCAAAGACAAACTGTCCGTTCACCAGTTCGCTTCCATCCGGAATTTTGAACCGTACGGCAATTTCACCCCCCTTGCTGAGAAGATTTTTTGCCTCCTCCACTGCAACAGTACGGAACATTTTCCAGGACGTCAGTTTACCGGGCTGTTTTTCCAGTCGCAGCGCTTTCCGTCCACCGTCATCAGTCACAGTGCCTTTGCCGCCGGAAGCGCCCCACTGCTGCTCTGTCAATGCACCATTTCCACTGTTCGCATCATATTCAGCCACCGTCCTGGTACTGCTCACGGCCTCATCATGACCAGTACCAGCAACACCGCCATCCTGCGGTTTCTCAACATCCGGTGTCCCCGGACTGACAGGAGTTGTACCACCCGACTGCGGTGCGCTCTGCCCGGTAAGGAACGATAATGTCCGCCCGGCGTACTGCAAAATGGCACCTGCCAGGCGGTCTGAAACAAGGCCTCTTCGCGCCCATGAACTGAAGTGCGTTTTACGATCGGCTGCCGTCCAGTTACTGGCAGTGCGTGACGCAGCGCCATAGTATCCCGCCGGGATAATGTCCGGATCTTCTGACGGCTCGTTTGTCGGCACATTCACACCATGCTCATCCGTCATCAACGGCACAAAGTGAATATTCTGCGCAACTTTGCCTTTATACCCACCGTAAACCGCCTCATACGGCGCTGCATACCTTTCCTTCCAGTAGTACGTGGTATCACCGCAAATCCACGGGACGCTGGCCGTTGTCCCGCCAGTACACTGCTCTGCCACATCTGCCAGTTCCGTACGGAACTGATTTACCATGGCAAGGAAAAGCGCATTGTGTTCTGCATGTCTCCCCGAACTGACATCTTTTTCTCCCTGCATCCAGATCACTGATAACAGCACGTTCTTCGGATTTTTCTTCAGGGCCGCACGGGTTCTGCTGACCAGGTCATGATACAGCGGTTTATCCGCCCCCCACAGGGACGAGCCTGCGGTCGCTCCCGACGCTTCGTTAAACGCCCCCTCGGCCCCCGCAGTAAATCCCGAATCGCCACGGCCACATGGAACAAGAAGGATACCCGCATTCGCAGGCATAAACGGCAGCAGCTTTTTGGCAACATGCAGAGCATGCCCCACACAACCGTACTGTCCCTTTGACAAGTCCGCTTCAGGATGATTCAGGTTACTCATATCCTGCACATCATGCAGACAGTGGTCTGCCGGAATGATGTCGTTATATTTACAGGCGGCACCACCCGGCGTCACCGTACTGCGACGCGCCAGCTGTTTAATACGCGGGTCCGGACGGTCATATGTCTCCGGCAGCGGCAGCCCTTCACCAAAAGACATTGAGTTTGACTGCCCCGCCAGAACAACAACAAAGTAATACTCCGGTTCGCTGGTGGTGCTGATAACTGTGCCTTCTCCATCCGACGGCTTCACCACCACAGGTGTGGTGACATCACCTTCCGCCGCAATGGCCTGCATCAGGGTATAAGGCGTGATGGCGACAGGGCTGCCAAATGGCTGCCACCCCTCCTTCAGTTTTTGTGTCAGTCGCTCCGCAAGGTCTGACGGCGACGCCGCCCTGACCACATCGTAGTGTTTAAATGTCATGAATCCTCCCGGTCGGGATAATGTTGTGAGTCAGATGAGGGAACGGGCTGAAGTCCGGAAGTTACAGGACAATGGCAGGAGGAAGACTACAGCCCGCAATACGAAAAAGGCCGCGCAGTTGCGCAGCCTTATGAATTCTGGTTAAAATCCATTCGATTATAAAAATGTATATCTCATGCTGTTGCCCGAACCCACTCGGGCTTTTTTTTTGCCCACAAGAAAGCCCCTCCGGAGAGGGGCTGGAGAGTGGCGCTATGTGCCATTGCATGGTGCCGGGTGCCTCCCGGTGAGTTCAGTATCAGCACCTGAACCCGCACAGAAAGGATAAGGGTCGGTGACAAAACACCAGTTGCTGATTGCCCCTCCGCACAGGGGGATTCACCATGCCAGTTTCTTTTAACAAACTCCCCGCAAACCAGACAACAGTCAACCGCCTGAATTGTGAGGTATTTAAAAATTTCAACGGGTAACTGATACCCTGCTAATCGCCTGATGCTTTCTTTTTCAGCAACGGGAAAGCAACAACCACCACACCCGCCACCAGCACACCGTCAGCCAGCACTGACATTATCCGGCTGCTGAAGTCCACCATCACCACCAGAAACAGCAGGAGCGCAACCACAGCCAGACGCATTTTTACCGTCACAGATGATTCTCCAGACGAAGGCCCAGAACACCGGCAATCTCTTCCAGCACCTTGCGCTCTTCCGGCTCTATTTCGCCGTCTGCTTCGGCAATGGCCACCGCCACATCCAGCACGTCTTCCGCTTCACGCGTATCGTGTTTCACATCCTCGATCTCACGTAACGCCGCACGACGACCAATTTTAAAGTTCGTATCCAGCTGACCGATAATGGTTGCGCTAATCGCATTAATTTCTGACGTAAACGCGGACAAGGTGGGCTGGTTACGTAATACCTGTTCGATCTTCGCTTTCTCGGAAGCCTCACATTCACCATCGGCATAAGCCACCAGGTATGCAGCGTTAATCACTGCTTGTGCCAGATCGCGTTTTTCAAACTTTTTAATTTCCGCAGCCGCTCTGCGGGTTTTCTTTTTGAAGATTCCAAACATCGTGACGTTCCTTTGGGTGGGTGAGCCAACGCCCGGGAGCGATCTGCCCACAGAGAAAGTCACACTGACCACTCCGTAAGCTCACCCCCGAAAGCTCTGTGGTTGATATGCGCCGGGCGTGGCGCGGAGACAAAAAAGGCCCGCAAAAGCGAGCCGGGAAAAATAAGTCTGGCGCGTTGTACTGGATTCGAACCAGTGACCGATTGCTTAGAAGGCAATTGCTCTGTCCGGCTGAGCTAACAACGCATGATGCTGATAATGGACCGCCATCGAGGACTCGAACCCCGCGCAGCCAGCTTCGAAGGCTGGCGCTCTATCCCGATGAGCTAATGGCGGTATGTGATATGGTGGCCCTTGCTGGATTTGAACCAGCGACCTGGCGATTATGAGTCGCTCGCTCTCACCACTGAGCTAAAGGGCCGGGCGCAGGATAATAACGGTACGTAACTAATCCTGCAATATCATCCATTCTGACTGACTAAATCCTGTACTTCCCTGACCGTCTGCTCAAAACGTTCAGTCTCCAGCTCAACGCCAGTTGCACGACGTCCCAGCGCTATCGCTGCTTTGACTGTCGAACCTGACCCCATGAAGAAATCTGCAACCAGGTCACCCGGACGACTGCTCGCACTGATTATCTGCTGCAGCATTTCTGCCGGTTTTTCGCACGGATGTTTCCCGGGATAGTACTGCGCCGGTTTATGCGTCCACACATCCGTGTACGGCACCTGCGCCGTCACGCCAAAATACCGCCGCAGAAGCTTATATTCACTCTGCAGTTCCGCATACTGCCGGTTCAGTGAAGTATACGTCTCCAGCAGCTGGTGGTGGGGCTTTTCCAGTTCACCCCGCTGATGCTTCTCTTCTGCCACCCGGGCAAACAGCGCCTGTAATTTCAGATAATCGCTTTCGTCCGGTAGCTGCCACTGGCTGGCACTGAACCAGTGCGACACCATGTTTTTCTTTCCTGTGGCATCAGCAATCTGTTTTGCCGTTATCCCCAGGGCAGCACGCGCATCACGAAAGTAAGCAATCAGCGGAGCCATCACATGCTGTTTCAGTGCCCTGCCCTTCGCCTCATACCCGGCATCTTTCGGGCGATACGGCCCCTGATAATGTTCCGCGAACAGAATGCGCTCTGTGGCGGGGAAATACGCCCTCAGGCTTTCCTTGTTGCACCCGTTCCAGCGTCCGGACGGCTTCGCCCAGATAATATGGTTCAGCACACTGAAGCGTTCACGCATCATGATTTCAATGTCAGACGCCAGGCGATGGCCACAGAACAGGTAAAGACTTCCGGCAGGTTTCAGCACCCGCCAGAACTGCGCAAGACACTGGTCCAGCCATTTCAGGTAATCATCGTCGCCCTTCCACTGGTTATCCCAGCCCTCAGGCTTCACTTTAAAGTACGGCGGGTCCGTGACTATCAGGTCAACAGAATTTTCGGGTAACGACCGGATAAATTCCAGGCAGTCGGCGTTGATTAACTCACAACTGGATATTTTTACAGTACTAAGCATGGATCATTAAGCCTGTCTCTGATAGGCTCATTCTGCTTTTGCGCAAAGCAGTGGGCCTGAGGTTTGCTTGTGATCCGGACGCATGAGCAGATGGCTGGTGAGTGCCCCTAACACCCACCAGCCGCCCATTTACCACAAATAAAAAAGCCTTCATGACTGAAGGCGTCTGTAACAACCGAACTGATAGTCTGCCAGACCCGCCATAACAAGCTGGGTCAGTATTAACTGACAGCGTTCGCGTGAAAGGTACGTATTCTGTGCAATCTCCCCGACTGTCGCCGGTTCGGTGACGCTTAATTCATTAAACACCACTCTGGCGGTTTCGGTCATATCCTGCTGTTTCAGCATGTCTTTTTCCCTTTTCCGGTTAACGTGACACACCAATAACTCTTGTCGAAAAAGCCAGCAAGCTGAAAGAACGGTATTAATAACCACCAGCGAATTTATTGCGCTGCTGTATATCGCGGACACAAAAAACCACCTTCCGGTGGCTTCCTTGTGCGAAAAAACTTGCGTTTCGCCTCGCGATACAGCCTTGCGAAGCTTATACGGATTGAAGCAGTTTATTGATCAGTTTGCAACATTTTTTTCTCTGTAACAAAAGCCATACGCATGGGGGCATGTAACATAAATTCAGATATCCCCAACCATTGATCAATTCGGCGTCTGCACGTAACCAACGTCCACTCAGGATGATCTGCATTTAACCTTTCGGCCATTTTCAGTTTGCTCATTCCTCGTCCTTCGTACCTTTGCCGGAGAATATTGATTAGCCCGGGATATTCCCCAAGCACCTCACTGATAACGCGATCAATAATCAACGCCTCTGTGTCTGTACAATGTGACAACCAGCTCTTCTGCTTCCCTCTGGTCATATCCCGAAAAAATGCCTCAAGTTCCGGTTTATCCAGCCCGGATTTCTTCATTCTGCGTAAAACCTCCTTAACTGCTGTTTTCGTCAGCTTCTTCGAAACCAGTAACCGGTTAAACATATTTCCGGATTTACCCCCGCCTATATACGACCACCGCCCCCACATCCGTAATTTCCCCTGGATCCAGACTGCTTCCAGCGTGTTCAGGCGTAAATGTTCGCCGCTTTTGCCTGTAATTTCCGGATATATCATATTTACGCTCACTCACTCTCAATTTTGTAAATCTTCACACCCAGCCGTCCACCAGATACCGGCTGACCACGTACAATATTGATTTCATCAAACTGCTCGTCATCAATGAGCACTCCCGCATGCGTCAGCGCATCCAGCGGCGCTTTCAGAATGTTGTCCAGGTCGCGACGACGCTTATCCGGTGGCTCTGCAATCACCTTTATCGCCAGCCTTCCGGACAGGCTTAATTTCAGCCGCTGCTGGCGAACAATAAGCGCCACAGCCCGGCGATAACGCTTTCCCTCCTCCGAGATAAAATATGTGCTGCCACGGCGTCGCCAGTAAGTGTTCACCGTCGGCGGGTAAGGTAAAACCAAATCTATGAGCATCAGTCACCTCTTTTACCCGAGCACGCCAGTCGCAAAGGCGTGATCAAGAAAACGAAAAATTAACTCAATCTGAGAGCCGTACTTTTTCTCAAACTTCAGCGGGTCTGCATGAAGTTCGTTGTGGTGCTCCCGGCACAACGGTAGCGTGAAAATGTCGTGGGCCTTTGTTCCCACTCCCCCCTGACCATGACCAATCAGGTGATGCGGATCGTCAGCTGGCTTACCACAACACGCACACGGCTGTGTCTTTACCCAGCGCGTGTATTTCTCATTAACCCAACGGCGACGTTTAGGCCGCCTCATGAACGATTCAGGAGACTCCGGATCAACGGCGATACTGACAACCGTTTTTTTCTGTGGTGGATTTTGTTGCTGGTGGACGTGAAGTGGCAGCGCAATATTTTTTGTGCGCTGCTTCAGTATGCTGATGGCTGTCTGTTCTCCCGGTACGATGTCACTCTCACGGTATACGGAGCGGATTTTTTCCACCGGTAATCCCAGCGAACGACGCGCTACTGCCTCAGGTAGTGCATCCACCACCTGATTGCAGGCCGCCCACCAGGATAATTCGGCCAGCGATAACTCCCTCTCCTGCGTACCGCTTATTGCGTGACGGATGACGTCAATCATCCAGGCAACCAGATTCTGCTGAGCAAGTTGATCGAGTGATTCTGATGTCTGGTTGCGCAGCTGGTTGTCACAGTGCCAGCACAACACCATCGCGCCGGTACCGTAACGGTGAATGACTGTTTCGCTGTGATGATAATCGCCGTGTGGCCACTGGCAGGATTTCACGTGACGTAATAACCAGTCAGACAGTGCACCTGCACCACCTGCTGCACGAATAACCCGCTCATCGCTGAAAAATGGTAGTAATGTTTTATCCTCAGCCAACGGCTGGCTAACGGCTGCAACGACGCCGGACGGAAGACTGCGCATGTTTTTGGGTTCCGGTTCCACCAATATTCTGCCGTTATGGAATACTGACATTGATTCACGGTCTGGCTTAACGATAACCAGACCGAGTTCCGGTACCAGAACAGGTCGAAGTAATACCCGCACGTTACCTCCAGATGCGTTGCTGATATGTGCGGGACGGACGCGGCGGGCGTTCGGAATAAGGGAGCCTGACGGAGATTATCCAGTGACGACGATCGAAGCTGAGGGCTTTCTCAAACTCATATCCGCACCTGCGGTAACACTGGATCAGCCATTCGGCCTGTTCTTCAGTGCATGGGGGATGCTGGAACCAGTCGGTTTTAAATACGTGCGAACACCGCCCTTGCCTACTGGCAAGGGCGGCAGAATTGTGCAATCTGCTATCGTGCGCCATCGGGATCTCCGGTGGCACGGTGTTTCTCAGCGACGGTTCAAGTCAGCCTGATTTTATAGCTGCTTCTGAATATCATCAACAGGTAGTCCTGCCAACTCTCTTACCTCAGAAAGAAGAGAAAGGCTTACAACAACCTCATTACTTCGCATAACAAAACCACATTGAAAAGAACCATCACTGTTTCTGTAAACAACAACCGGGCGCGTGCTCTCATAAAACCCCGGGATCAAACTGGCTGGGATTTTCACAACACCTCCTGACGTAAAGGAAATGAAATGCATTATCGCTTCTCTCGGACTATAACCATGAAAAGAGACGCATTTCACTCAGTAAATCTGAGGATTTTATGCGCAAGAACAATGACTTTTTCTGTCTGCCGTTTATACAATCTGAATTACGTCTGTTTTTTGAACACGGATAAATCAGCAAGCATTCTCAAATAAAGATTGCCTCCATAGTCCACATAGTGTAACACTATGTGTTATATAAAATGCAGAGGCAGGTATGCGAATTTTCAAAAACGCCTGGTTTGAACGTTTCGCCCGAAAACATCGGATTTCCGATAAATCGCTGCGCAAAATCGTGGAGCAGGCCGATAAGGGGGATCATATCCGCAAATTTGGGTAGTGGTGTCATTAAACAAAGATTAGCCCGAAGTGGTGGCGGAAAATCAGGCGGTTACCGGACAATAATTTTTTACCGCGTTGCAGAAAAAGCCTTTTTCATCTACGCATACGCAAAGAATGAACGAGAGAATATCACTGCTATAGAGGAAAATGCTTTTCGAAAAGCCGCTCCCCATGTCCTCAATCTTACTGATGAACAGCTGGCACAATTGATTCAACAAGGCCAGTTCACGGAGGTACCCAATGAGTAAAAATTACCGCAGTGATGCACTTGCATCTGTACATGAAATGATGGAGTCACTCCATGATATCGGTGCAATCACAAAACAAACTATGCGCGAATTCGATGAAACTTGTCTTCAGCCTGCGCCGGTAATGTCTCCAGAAAGGATCCGTGCACTGCGAGAACGAGAGCATCTGTCTCAACCTGTTTTTGCCAGATACCTCAACGTCAGTAAAAACCTGATATCAGACTGGGAACGAGGAGTGAAACGCCCGGGAGGTGCAGCTCTTCGGCTTCTTTCAGTTGTCGAGAAAAACGGGATCCAGGTAATATCCTGATATTCTAATACAACAAAACCCGCCGAAGCAGGTTAAGTGCGGGTGCGTTGAGGATGCCTGACACATCAGAGGTGGCGAGGGATTTCTCCCTCGCCAAGTCTCTTACTCCTCAGGTTCGTAAGCTGTGAAGACAGCGACCTCCGTCTGGCCGGTTCGGATTCGTACCTCGCAGAGGTCTTTCCTCGTTACCAGTGCCGTCACTATGACGGTTAAACAGATGACAATCAGGGCGATTAACATCGCCTTTTGCTGCTTCATAGCCTGCTTCTCCTTGCCTTTCGGCACGTAAGAGGCTAACCTACATGTGCAAAGCATGAAATTGGCCTCAGATTAATGTTAAGCGTCCTGCAAGACGCGTAATGTTAACTGGGGCTTTTCTCTGTCTGCCTTACGGCGGCATGCCCGAGGCAGACAGCCTCAAGCACCCGCAGCAATTCTACTTAACTCTTCTTTCCCCGCAAATCATTTTATCCCCGATGGTAATGTTCTCCCGATATGGGAATTCCCATATCAAGGTTAACTCAATCGGTTAAAGCTCCATTAATTTTCCGGCCAGTTCATCTCGTGGCATTACCAGCCATCCGCGCGATTTAAGCAAAGCCAGGGCTTCTTCAACCGTCACCAGCTCGCCAGGCGCATAACTTCGGATGAAGGCGGTTTTATCGTCACGGATCGCCAGGTGAAAATCGATATTCATTTTTCCCATAGTCCGCTCTTTCTCGTACTGGTTGAAGTAACTGTCTTCGAGTTTTTCGAATACTTCCCACGCCTGATCGGTTTCGAGCATTTTTGCATGACGGGCTGCTCCGCGTTCTGTCCAGAGGATGAGGGAACGAACGTTACGGGCGATTTTCACAGACCCACTTAAAGATGGTCTGTGCTTCAATTCACGTAACTCTTCACCTTCGATCTTAAAAAAGTGTTTTCCAATCTGAAAGCGCCCTACATTCCTTGCAAAGTTGTTTTGAATATTCTTAACGTCTGCACCATAAAGATGCGCCAACAACTCAGTGGTAATTACAGGGATTTGGTTGTAAGTAATAGCAACAAGAGTTTCAACAGAGATTTGAGTAGTCATAACGACACCCTAGGGTGGTTTCTAAACTATCACCACCGTCAGGTCTCAATCGTCGGGTGGTGAGACGTACAGGGTTGAGACTACCGGGAAACCAACCGGCGAGCTTTTCAGCTCCCCTATACGCCCCACCATAATTCAGATGTGCGCGTGCATACGACAATAAAAAACACGCTCGCGGCGTGTGTCTGTCGCGGTTTCTATCCGGGGTCTCAATCCCGACGGTCAACTCGACCGTGCGGTGAATATAGCCCCGGATTAGTAATTACGTCAACCCCAGCGGCAAATCGAATAAACCACCAGCGCTACCGCCATTGCAACTCCTACCGTTACGAATGCCTCAGGCCAGGTCATCGTAAACTATCCTCAGCGCCAATCAGTCCGTTTCGCTTCAGGCAGTCCATCGCTTTATACGGTAATTTGGCTGACAGGCGAAAATCACCCTGCAGCATCAGGCTTATTCCCTTATCCCGGGCTTTCGCTCTGACCGCTGCCTCGCTACGACCAATCAGACTGCCGATACTTTCGACAGTCATCGTTCCCGCGCACAGCCGGAGTATCAGAATTTCAGCCCGACACCACGTCTTCCACCCACTCACCGCTGCTGTTCTCTGGTGGCGGTAATATCCCGGAGAATATCCCGGCACTTGTTCAGCTCCCGCAGCGCGGCGCAGACTCGCTCCCACTTCTGAACCTGACCTTTTGCCCGGCGCAGCTCGCGGTTAGCCACATGCAGCGATGGTAAAATCAGCCCATCCGGATGCTTTCTGGTGAACGACGGCTGTGACTGCACTGTGACCGCCACACTTTCCGTTTTTATTTCTTCCTGTGTTGCAGCTTCCCGGACTGGTAACGCAACACCTGCTGGCTGAGGAAAGGCTTTACCATCGGTTTCCGCTACGGATGCAGCTTCCGGCTCTGCCGGTAAATCAGCGCCCGGTATGCAGTAACGAAATTTACCGTTCTGATTTACGCGTGCCAGGCGCCCCGTTGCTGTTACGACCGCCAACGTGGAAGCAACCTTGCGAATGCTAACACCGAACTTATCCGCCAGTTCCTCACACGTTTTAGCCCCATCCTGACAGATAAACTCAATCATCATGTCCGCGGTAACTTTTTGTTCGACCTCCCCGGTCAGCACATCCGGTACTTCAGACTGTGCTGGCTGCTCTTCGGTTACCCCGGATTCACCTTCACCAGCCAGAAA
>OICT01000979.1_pt1 | contig 12306 bp, 11 predicted proteins | sample 1581331 | NCBI WGS metagenome assembly OICT01 (sample SAMEA3882544, study PRJEB24775) | human gut metagenome | biome: human-associated habitat; feature: intestine environment; material: feces | place: Netherlands | collected 2009/2010 | reverse complement strand
CAACTCCAACTTACCATAAATACGGTCGTCCTGGTAAGTAGAATAGAAGTTATCTACCATATAATAAGGGTTGGTAGCATACAATGTATAGTAGTTATCTACATTGTTACGCTCCAGGTTGTAGTCCTTCATATCTGTGAAACGCACATCAGAAGCACCCTGAAGCAACTCCATATACATATCACGAGAACGGCGCATATCCTTGCGAACATAGTTCAAGGACATGTCCAGATGGAATCTGTCGATATTGGCGTAGCCACGGAGTGAGAAGGTATTACGATGATAAGTATCACCATCATTAGGAGTAATACCATTAGAACATAAGATGCAACAATACCTACTTTCTCATCACCATAGCGGAGAGATACGTTGTTGTTCCACTCCTTACCTACCTGATAGAAGTCACGGATATTGTTCTTAACATAAGAAAAAGGCTTGGTTAAAGTCTCACCGTTAGAAAGACCGGTAGAACCATACCAGTGCTCACGACCATCGAGACGAGGTCCCCAAGAACCATTCTCCTCATTAGACCAGGAACCCCAACCTTGACCGAAGAGATTCTGGGTCATCGGCACACGAAGCACATCAGTAAATGTCAAAGAACCATCGTAAGTGATAGAAGCCTTCTTGTCACCCTGTGGTTTCTTTGTAGTAATCATGATAACACCATTGGCTGCACGAGAACCGTAAAGAGCAGTAGCAGAAGCACCCTTCAATACAGTTACCGATTCTATATCCTCTGGGTTGATGTCGCCTGCACCACTACCAAAGTCAACAGAGTTATCACCCAGACGATCATTGTTGATAGGCACACCATCAACAATATACAATGGGTTGTTGCTAGAAACGGAAGAAATACCACGAATTACGACTTTCTGAGATGTACCTGTAACACCACCACCAGAAATCTGCACACCAGCCATCTTACCCTGAAGACCACTCATCAGGGAACCAGACTTAGCCACAGTCAACTCAGAAGCATTGGCTGTACTGGCAGCATAGCCCAAAGTTTTCTCTGAACGTTTCATTCCCAAGGCAGTAACAACAACCTCATCAAGATTCTTGGAATCGGAAACTAAAACGATTTTCATTTTAGCAGAAGCCTTCACTTTCTTTGGTTCCATACCCAAATAAGTGATTTCGAGAACCGCATCCTTACTTGCATTTGGCAGAGTAAAGTTACCATCCACATCTGTTACTGTACCTGTCTTTGTTCCAGCGATTTTAACAGATGCGCCAATCACTGGCTCACCGTCTTCCTGAGAAACAACCTTACCTGTAACAGCAGTCTGTGCGAGAGTCATTCCTGTTGAAAGAACAAGCCCTCCCATTAACATGGTTAGTCTTTTTGTCATAATTTCTCTCTCTTAAATTTAACAACTTACAAATATCGGGTGCAAAGATACACACTTTTGATAAAATAAACAAATTTTTAGCTAACAAAATGCAATTAAAAAGCTATTTTCTTATCCTTTTTGTATATTTCCTGCATATTTCCCAACTTTTAGACAGATTTTTACGACTAAAGACAACAAAATGTTAGTTTCCTGTAATTACACCATACTTGATGAGGGCATTCTTCACTCCATCCTCATCCACATGGGTGGTAATGTAATCAGCTACCTGCTTCAAATCTGCACCGGCATTGCCCATAGCTACACCTACACCAGCCTTCTTGATGATAGAGATGTCGTTGCCACCATCGCCGAACGCCATGGTTTCTTCAATGTTCAAACCGAGATAATCTGCCATAGCCTGGAGTCCCTTTCCCTTATCGGCTCCACGCGCCGTAATATCGGTAAAGGCAGGGTGCCATCTTCCGGAAGTACAGTTTTCGAGCGTAGGCATCAGGAGTGCTTCCTGCTCTACGGTGCAGAATGGAGTGACCTGGAGGATTGCCTCATCGCCCAAAGCATCTACATCCGTGATGAAGATACTGCTATCCACTCCCAATCCCTTGCAGAAGATTTCATAAACCTCGTCGGTATAATGATGAATGGCAAAACGGCTCTCGCTTACCACGATGGCAGGATAATTGTCTCTATCAGCAGCCTCGATGATCTTCTTCACATCCGAAAGAAGGATGGCGTGCTGGCTCACCAATGTATCCTCCACAAAGCAGCGGGCACCATTGGCTGTGATGTAGCCATCGATGAGATGCTCTATCTGACCGAGGTTATTGATGATCTGCTTGGGGCGACCTGTAGAAATATACACCTCTACTCCATTCTTCTTAGCCTGCTCCAAAGCATCCACAGTACTCTGCGGAATCCTGTGGGTCTTGAAACTCACCAACGTGCCGTCGATGTCGAAAAACAATGCTTTTATCTTCTTATCCATAAATATATCTTGTTCCTTATTATTAAAATCAAATTCCTTGTTATGTAAATCCTATACCTATTGTTCCGTTTCTCTCGCGCGTACCTTTATTATATATAGATACAAATGATTCTTCTCGCTGAAAAACGAGTGCAAATATACGAAAAAACAGATAATTAGCCAAAAATATGCAGTTTTTTTAGAATATCCTTGCCATTTTCGCTGAAAAAGCGTATATTTGCTGCGACTTTCATGCGCAAGAAAACGTCTTGCACCACGCATAGAAAGCAAACTTAAAAACTTAGTGATATGAAGAAGACCTATTTCTGGCTGGCATCCCTCTTGCTGATGCTGGTAGCTACGCTTACTTCATGCGAAAAGTTTGCACTCGATGATTCGGGTACCAATTCACATGACGCAAACGCCAATGTAATCATCCATGTGTCCGTGGCAAAGAACAATTCTACGGGAACAAGAAGCGGAGAAGAAGATTTCGGAGATGAAGAAACTGGAGATGAAGACGGATTGGATGAAGGAGATGAGGAAGTAGAGGGAAAGCCTCTGGAAGATTACTGCTCCCGGCTCTCCATCGCCATTTTTGATGGAGAGGAAAAGGTGAAGACCCTGAATCTGAAAGCAGAAGATGGCTACAAAGATATTGGAATCAATCTGGAGGCTGGAAAATACAGAATGGTTGCCATCGGCCATAACGGAAGCGGCAACTGTACGATCAGCTCCCCTGAGAAAGTGAAATTCTACAAGAACAAGATGACAGATACCTTCTTCTATTACGGCACATTCAACGTGATAGACGGAGAGGATACGGATGATTACATCCTGCTGAACAGAGCCGTGGCACAGTTTAAGGTCCATATCACCGACGCCACCATCCCCGCTGAGGCACACAGCATCAAGTTTTACTATACGGGAGGCAGCAGCACCCTTGACGCCGTAACGGGTTATGGATGCGTACAGAGCCGGCAGACAGAAACCTTCAAGCTCCAGGAAGGCGAAAGGGATTATTCGGTCTATACCTTTCCTCGCGAAGAGAACAAGGGATTGAAAATGACCATCAATATCCTGGATGCAGATGCCCAGAGTATCAAGGAATATTCCAAGGAAGGCATCCCGGTGAAATGCAACAACATCACCCAGAGCAATATCAGCATCAAAGACCATACCATCTCCGACCCCGATCAGAAAGAAGATGGTGATTCCGGAAAAGGCAACCTGGGATTCACCGTAAATCCCGACTGGGAAGGAGAAATCGTTGTTGAATTTGAATAGAAGAATGTTCCATTTTTCCATAATGTAAGGTAATTTTCGATTCTTAAAGATTTGATAATAAAAAATCCTTTGTGGTTTGCGAATATTTCCATAAATTTGCACCGATATTATAATATTATAGTAAAGGAATGAAAAAAATATTAACTCTTATCATGCTGATGGGAGCAATGACTGCAGCCGAGGCTCAGACGATGGTTCTGAACCTCGACAGTTGTCGTGCGATGGCGCTACGTAACAACAAGCAGATCAATGCCTCTAAGCTCAAGAAGGACGTGGCGACCAACCTGAAGAAATCGGCACGCACGAAATATTTGCCAAAGGTAGATGCCATGGGCGGATATGAATGGTTCAGCAAGGAAATCTCTTTGCTCAATGATGGTCAGAAGTCAGCATTCAGCAATTTAGGTTCCAACATCGTAGGTGGAATCACAGGAAGTGCGAACGACGTGATGGCCGATTTGGTAAGCAAGGGAATGCTCACCCCTGAACAGGCACAGAAAATAGGAGGATTGCTCAACGAGAAAGGAAGCGTTATCCAGCAGCAGGGCAATGCCATCGGACAGAAAGTGGTAGATGCTTTCCGCACCGACACCCGAAACATGTGGGCAGGTAGTGTGATGCTCCGCCAGCCTATCTATATGGGCGGCGCCATCTTGGCTGCCAACAAGATAGCTGATATCGGTGAGCAGATTGCCGACAATGATCTCGACATGCAGACCCAGAAGACCCTCTACAGCATAGACCAGGCTTACTGGCTTGCCGTTTCGCTGAAGCAGAAGTACAAGCTCGCCACCAGCTACAGAGACCTGGTGAAGAAGCTCAATGATGATGTCCACAAGATGATTCAGCAGGGCGTAGCCACCAAGGCAGACGGTCTGAAGGTAGATGTGAAGGTGAACGAGGCGGAGATGAAGATTACCCAGGCAGAAGACGGTCTGGTGCTCTCCAAGATGCTTCTCTGTCAGCTTTGCGGCATTCCGATGAACCAGGAAGTGACGCTTGCCGATGAAGACAAGGAGACACTGGCTCTTTCGGGAACACCTGTAGATACAGAGCAGCAGCGAGTAGCCGCTTCTGATTCTGCGATGAATACCCGTCCGGAGTTGCGCATGCTCCAGAATACGGTTGATATTTCCAAGCAAGCCACCAATCTGGTTCGCGCCGTCTATCTGCCTCATGTAGCATTGACTGGCGGTTACACCATTTCGAATCCAAATGTTTTCAATGGTTTCCAGAAGAAGTTTACCGGCGTGTGGAATATTGGAGTCATCGTGCAGGTTCCGGTATGGAACTGGTTTGACGGTGCCTATAAGGTGCGTGCATCCAAGGCTGCCACCCACATCGCCCAGATGAACCTCGACGATACCCGCGAGAAGATTCATCTCCAGATTACCCAGAGCCAGTTCAAGGTAAGGGAAGCAGAGAAGAAGCTCAACATGGCCATCAAGAACATTGACAGCGCCAACGAGAACCTGAGATGCGCCAACCTCGGATTCAAGGAGGGAGTGATGGAAGTTACTGATGTGATGGCTGCTCAGACAGCCTGGCAGCAGGCACAGAGCCAGAAAATCGATGCAGAAATCGACGTGAAGCTTACCCAGGTAGGACTTAACAAGGCGCTCGGTATTCTGCAGTAACACTAGAAACATTTTTCAAAATTCAAATTCAGATAAAAACATGTCTAAGAAATCACAGCATAACAATATACTGCTTGCCGTTATCGGTTTTACGGCAGTTGTCATACTCGTGGGAATCATTGGCTTCTTCACGCTTGAGCAGAAGGACGACACCATCCAGGGCGAGGTAGAAGTATCAGAATACAGAGTATCCTGCAAGTTGCCGGGCCGCATCGTAGAACTGAGAGTCAAGGAGGGCGATTACGTTCACGTGGGCGACACCCTCGCAATCCTCGAAGTTCCAGAGATGAAATCGCAGGAGCAGATGCTCCAGGCTACCAATGCCGCAGCAGAGGCGATGAAGGATCTGACCGATGCCGGTGCCCGCAAGGAGCAGATTCAGGGTGCCTTCCAGCTGGTTCAGCAGGCAGAGGCAGCTGCAACCATTGCCAAGAAGACTTACGACCGTATGCAGAACCTCTATAACGACGGCGTAATCAGCGGTCAGAAGCGCGACGAGGCTTTTGCTGCCTACAAGGCAACAGAGGCTCAGGTGGCAGCAGCCAAGAGACAGTATGAGATGGCGAAGAATGGTGCCCGCGAGCAGGAGAAGCGTATGGCTGCCAACAACACACAGGCTTCGAAGAGCGCTGTAGATGTAGTGAAGAACCTCTTGAAGGAGACCGTTCAGGTGGCTCAGTGCGAAGGCGAGGTCAGCAATGTCTATCCTAAGGTAGGCGAGCTGGTGGGTCTCGGTTCTCCTATCATGAGCATCTCTATCATGAGCGATATGTGGGGAACCTTCAATGTCCGCGAGGATCATCTCCAGGGATTGAACAAGGGCGATGAGTTCACCGCATTCGTTCCAGCCTTCAACAAGGAAATCAAGATGAAGGTTTACTACCTGAAAGACCAGGGCTCCTATGCTACCTGGAAGGCAACCAAGGATAATGGCGACTACGACCGCAAGACTTTCGAGGTGAAGGCCCGTCCTATCACCAAACTCGAAGGATTGCGCCCGGGAATGTCACTCATCATTAAATAACATCGAGATTTTCAATGTTCAAGAAATTATATCATATTGCCCGTAGAGAGTGCGGTATCATGCGGAAGAATCCCATCTATCTCCTCCCGCCAGCTGGTGCATAAGCTCGACGCTTTCCAGACCACCAAGGTAGTGGCTCACTATGAAAACATAGCCGAGGCAAGACATGCTATCCAGAAGAACGAAATCTATGCCTTCCTGGTGATTCCCAACGGAACAGAGGCAGGACTAATGGCTTCCCGCCAGCCGAAGATTTCCTTCTACTACAGCAGCGTTTCGCTGGCAGCAGGCTCCCTGCTCTTCCGCGATCTGAAGACCATTTCCACCCTGGGAGGCGCAGCAGCCGGAATGGCGAAGCTGTCGGCACTGGGAAAGACGAACGATGAAATCATGACCTTCCTGCAGCCTATCGCCGTGGATCTGCACATGATAGGCAACCCTTACGCCAACTACAACTATTATCTGTCGAGCGTAATGGTGCCGGGACTCATCATGCTGTTCATCTTCCTGATCACCCCTTATTCCATCGGAACGGAACTGAAGTTCAACAGAGCCAGAGACTGGATGCGAATGGCGAACAACAATCCTTACCTCGCCATTGCGGGTAAGATGCTGCCTCAGACGCTCATCTTCCTGAGCATCTTCCTGCTCTTCGAGTTCTACATCTATTATGTATTGGGATTCCCGCATCCGGGAGGTGCAGCGCCTATCATACTGCTGGGCATTCTGAGCGTATTGTCCTGCCAGTGCTTCGGTATCTTTGCCTTCGGTCTGATGCCTTCCCTGCGCATGTCGATGAGTATCTGTTCGCTTTGGGGCGTGGTGAGTTTCTCCATCTGCGGAGCCACTTATCCACTCTTCTCCATGGATTCGCCTATCCAGGCCATCGGACAGCTCTTCCCTATGCGCCACTATTATATGATTTACCAGATGAACATCTTCAATGGTTTCCCGATGAGCGATGCTGTGCTCCACTGGGGCGCAATGGTACTCTTCTGTGCCCTGCCCATGCTCACGATTTGGAACATCAAGAAGGCAATGCTGGTTTACAAGTATCTGCCATAGGAATATGAAGAGTAAAGAACTCAACAGCTTTACTAATCATAAAGTTCAATGTTCAAAGTTCAAAGTTAAAGAGTTTAATGTTAAAAAGTAGTTTATTATATAAGATCATCAATGGAATCTGGGATATGTGCTTCATCTGGAAGACGGAGATGCGCAATGTGTTCCGCGATGAGGGTGTGCTCATCTTCTGTATCCTGGTACCGCTGGGCTATCCGCTGCTCTACTCGTGGATTTACAACAACGAGGTGGTGAGAGAGGTGGATACGGCGATTGTTGACCTGAGCCACAGCCATACCTCCCGCGAGTTTATCCGCGATTACGATGCTTCTCCGGATGTCAAGGCCACCTATTACTGCAACAGTCTCGATGAGGCAAAGCAGCTGGTGCAAAGGCAGGCTGTGCATGGAATCGTCTATATTCCTGCCGATTTCGACACCAAGCTGAATCGTGGCGAACAGGCGCATGTAGGCGTATATTGCGATATGAGTCTGATGCTTACCTACAAAGCGATTTTCCAGACCGCACAGGGTGTGGCGAGCCAGATCAACTCGGGAATCCAGATTTCGAAGGGAGGAGGATTTACGGATCGGGATGATGAAATCACTGCCCATCCATTGGAATTCGATGAAGTTCCGATATTCAATACCACCGTGGGATATGGTAATGCGATTCTTCCAGGCGTACTGGTGCTCATCCTGCAGCAAACCATGCTGCTGGGCATCGGAATGGCAGCAGGAACATCGAGAGAGCTGAACAGAAACCGAGAACTCATACCGGTAAGCAAGCATTATGGCGGCATTTTCCGAATCGTATTCGGCAAGGCGATGGTTTATTTCATGGTTTACGCCGTGATGGGAATGTACCTGACGCTGGTGGTTCCGAAACTTTTCGGCTTCGTAAGTATGGTAACCTGGACCACCATTCTGGGTTTCCTCCTGCCTTATATTCTGTCATGCGTATTCTTCGGACTGATGCTATCGTGCCTGGTAAGATACCGTGAGAATGTGATGCTTCTGGTGGTTTTCACCTCAGTACCATTGCTCTTCATGACGGGAATTTCGTGGCCACAGAGCAATATTCCAGCCTTCTGGCAGGGATTTGCGTGGGTATTCCCATCTACCTTCGGTATTAGAGGGTTCCTGAGAATCAGCAGTATGGGAGCATCTCTTGCCGATATTCTGCCGGAGTTCAGAGCGCTCTGGATACAGACGGGCGTCTATTTCCTCGCCACCTGCCTGGTTTTCAGACAGCAGTTGCGCTCAGCAAGACTCAAGGCGAATCTTACAGCTGAAGTGGCAGAAGAAGAGGATGAGGCAGAAGAGCTTCTGGAGACTAAGAATCAATAGCTTCTGGAGGCAAAAAAATAAAGAGCTAGAATTCAAGAATCAGGGGTTGACCATACAAAAAACAGCTGTTAACTGTTAACCTGTTAACCCCTGAGAGAAAAAATAAAGCTAGGACTGCTTGCGGGCAATCCTAGCTTTTTTATTTTTATAACCTTATCGAATAGGTTATTTATTAGTGTGTACTAACAATCTTGGTTGGAGCCTTCTCCGAATTTCTGCGGTTCACCACGGTAACGATGCTCTGGGCGAGGCTCAGGAAAGCCTGACCGGTGATGGAATCAACCTTGGTAGCAGCAGGCGCACCATCATCACCACCCTCACAGATGCTCTGCACGATAGGAATCTGGGCAAGCAATGGCACATTCATCTCCTTGGCGAGATTCTTACAACCCTCCTTGCCGAAGATATAATACTTGTTCTCCGGCAACTCGGCAGGAGTAAAGTAAGCCATATTCTCGATAAGACCGAGGATAGGCACATTCACCTTGTCATTCTGATACATGTCAATACCCTTTCTCGCATCGGCAAGCGCTACCTGCTGAGGAGTACTTACAATCACCGCACCCGTGATGGCGAGTGTCTGGAGCAGGGTAAGATGAATGTCGCTGGTGCCAGGAGGAGTATCGAGGATGAAGTAATCCAACTCACCCCAGTCAGCATCCGCAATCAGCTGCTTCAGGGCAGAGCAAGCCATACCGCCACGCCACAAGGTTGCCGTAGTAGGACTTACGAAGAAACCGATACTCAAGAGCTTCACGCCATATTTCTCGACTGGTTCGATGAGGTCTCTGCCATCCTTGTGAACAGAATAAGGACGCTCCTCCTCTACACCGAACATCTTAGGCATGGAAGGACCGAAGATATCGGTATCGAGCAAGCCCACCTTGTAACCCAACTTGGCAAGTGCGATGGCGAGATTGGCAGAAACCGTACTCTTGCCTACTCCACCCTTACCAGAGCTTACAGCGATGACGTTCTTCACCTGAGGAAGCATTTTTCCCACTTCAGGACGAGGAGCCGACTTGAACTCAGTAACGATCTCCACCTCAACCTCCTTGGAGATATGATAATGGATGGCAGCCTCAGCCGCCTTCACCGTACTCTTCAGGAACGGATCAGTATCTCTAGGGAAGAGCAGAACCACCTTCACCTTCATACCATTGATGCTAGGCGTATCTGCCAGCATCCCACTCTCTATAAGGTTCTTCTTGGTACCGGGATAGATGACGGTAGCAAGAGCCTCTTCAATTAATTTTGGATATAATGTCATAATTATTTTTTTTGTTTGGTGCAAAAGTAACAATAAATAATGTAATAAGCAAATAAAAACTAAATAATTTCAGTTATTAAACACTTTTATGTATCTTTGCAGATTGGAGAAGATGATGAAGCGACATCAGGAACTTCGGATTCCCCCTCCACCCTCAAAAACGACAAAACTGAATAAAAATGAATTATAAGAAAATCATAGTAGGTTTCGCCCTTTCTCTGGCTTGTCTTTCCGTGCAGCAGGCGGGCGCAGAAACCTTCAGCAAGAGTAAGAAGAAAGAGAATGTGGCTGCAGCTACCAGCATCAACTGGGCGGATGCTTCGGGCAAGGTAAGCTACTCTACCAACGCCACCACTTCGCCTGTAGTGAAGATTGCCCTCAGAATGTTTTCCGACGACATGAAGGCCGTAACCGGTAATGAAGCAAAGGAGAAATCCGGCGCCAACATCCAGATCTACCAGCTCAACCTGCTCACCAACAAGGAGTTTTCTGCCGTAGAAAAGCTCGGCGCTCCGCTCCACAAGTTCATCACAGCCAAGGATGCTTTCTACATCGGAACCCGAAAGGGCAAGATCATCGTGATAGGAAGCGACGCCCGAGGCACTGCCTACGCCATCATGGAACTCTCCCGAATGGCTGGCGTTTCGCCTATGGCAGGATGGAACGACCTGAAGCCGCAGCCACGTCAGAATCTCTCTACCCAGGTGGGAACGGAGAAGATACAAATTCCGAGAATCGAATTCAGAGGTCTTGCCCTGAACGGAAGCAAGTGGATGAATCCGAAGAACTACAGTCAGCTGGCGCGCCTGATGCTGCGCCTGAGAGCCAACACCCTCTGGCAGGTGGACGGCAAGCACGAGGCTGCCTACAACAAGGCGGTGGTGGATAGCTTCGACATCTGCATTGCCGAAAACTACAAGGTGACGGAAATCACCGGCAAGAAACACAAGAAGAAGCATAAGAAGACCCTGGAGAACGTGAAGATGATCTGCGCCGGCAACCAGATGCAGCTGGAGAATGTTTCCCCAGCCCTGGTGCTCGAAATGCTAAACAACAGGGATTATCTGGAAACCAAGTCGGAGCACCGGGAGAAATCCCATCGATCGGAAATGCATAACAATGAAGACTGCGCATGGATTGCCAACGTAACCAATCCGAAGATGGTTCCGCTGCAGCTTGCCATGATTTCAGACCTTGCCTGGAACGGCGAAGCGCTGCAGGGAGGCATCAGCAACTACCTTCAGAACTGGCTCAGCAGCCTTTTCGGCAACGTAGCAGCCAAGAAAATCAAGCCGCTGATGGAGGAATACTATCGCCTGACCAGTATCCGCCAGCCAGCCTTCATGACCATGCCTTTCGGCGATACGGAGTTCCATTCGGGCGAATTCGGCAATGAACTGGAGCGCTATCTCTACGCCTACGACCTGCTGAAGACCAAGACTGCCAATCTGGAAAGAACCCTGCCTGCCGATCAGCGAGACGGATTCTTCGAAATCGTGAAATATCCTATCTTCTCTGCTGCCCTCATCGCCGAAAAGGAGCTGGAGGCACAGGAAGCCAGAGATATCGCCCGTCCGGGATGAAGCCAAGGCTTCGGCTGCCGTGAGCCTCAACGCCTTCAACACCCTGAAGCAGCTCAACGCCTACTATCTGAAGCTGGGCAAGGGCAAATGGAGCAGCATCATCGCCACAGATGGAGCAGAAATGCAGGCTCCGCAGTTGCCGGGCACGCTATCGGCAAAGGATATCAAGCTTCTGATGCAGGATGCCTTCGACAGAAATCAAGACCTCCAGCCGCTGGTGACATTCACCAAGAACATCACCGCCAAGAATGCATACGACTGGACCAATGCCTTCCAGGCGCCAGCAGCCAAGGGAGAAACAGCCGAGAAGATCCAGCTGAAGCCATTGCTGGGTCACAGCAACAACGCCGTGAAGCTGCCAAAGGGAGCCATCCTGAGATATAGATTCGTAAGCAGCAGCATAGGAGACGCAAGATTCACCCTCGCCACCATCCCGAGCTATCTGCCATACGAGAAGAATATGCGGGTAAGCGTGAGCATCGACGGCGCTGAACCGGTGATTTGCCAGATGAAGGAGGATTACAACTCCAAGGAATGGAAGATGAATCATTGGCGCGGACAGGCGCTCAAGAGCTTCTACGTAACCCTGCTCGACGGCTATCATACTGTAGAAATCAAGGCGCTGGATGATAGCGTAATCGTTGACCAGTGGGTGCTTGATTTCGATGTAGATAGAGAATACTACGTATTCCCGGTTACGAAATAAAGGGAAATACAAGGATAAATCGAGTAGGAGGTAAACACTAATCATAGGTGTTTATCTCCTATTTTCATG
>OICT01000968.1_pt1 | contig 12392 bp, 10 predicted proteins | sample 1581331 | NCBI WGS metagenome assembly OICT01 (sample SAMEA3882544, study PRJEB24775) | human gut metagenome | biome: human-associated habitat; feature: intestine environment; material: feces | place: Netherlands | collected 2009/2010 | reverse complement strand
GACCGGTTACATAGCTTGCGTCCTTTGATACCAAGAATGACACAACGCCTGCTATTTCTTCCGGAAGTCCGTAACGTTTCATGGCTATAAGATTCAGCATCATATTTCTCTGCTCTTCTGTGAGAGCATCGGTCATAGGAGTTTTAATAAATCCCGGAGCTACAGCATTTACGTTGATTCCTCTTGGACCAAGCTCTTTTGCGATTGTTTTTGTCATGCCGATTATAGCGGCTTTTGAAGCTGAATAATTTATCTGTCCCGGATTGCCGTAAAGTCCCGCAACAGAAGCAAGATTTACTATCTTTCCGCTTCTTTGCTTCATCATGATCTTACCGGCAAGCTTCATCATATTGAACACGCTCTTTTGATTTACGTTTATAACCATGTCATACTGTTCTTCTGACATTCTCGCCATAAGACCGTCTTTTGTTATACCAGCATTGTTAACTAATACGTCAAGACCGCCGAAGCGTTCCTTAACTGCGTTTACCATTTCTTCACATTGATTATAATTTGAAACGTCAGCACAGAAATATTCGCATTCTACGCCTGTTTCCTTAATTTGTTCAATTATTTCGTTATTTTCAAACATACTCTCATTTAAGTCGTTGAGAGCGATATTAAATCCGTCTTGAGCAAGTCTCAGTGCGATTGCCGCACCGATTCCTCTTGACGAACCTGTGATCAAAGCTGTAGCCATTTTTGTTACCTCCTGTATTTATCTGATTCTGTTATTTTTATAAAGGATTATTTGTTCAGCAGTTTTTCAGCCTGTTCAAACATTTCTTCAATTATATCCTTGCAAGGTTTTACATCTTTTACCATTCCTGCTATAAGACCACAAAGGAATGAGCCTTCGTCGAGATTACCGTCCTGAACGGCTTTTCTAAGAGAACCCAAAGTAATTTCCTCAAACTCATCAGGAGTGATGGTACCGTTCATTTCTCCGCTTGCAAGTTTTTTAGCGAATTTTGTCTTTACATTTCTGCAAGGGTGACCTGTTGTTCTGCCTGTTACAACGTTGTCTGTATCTTTAGCGTCGACAACAAGCTGCTTATAAGTAGAGTGAATCTGACATTCTTCTGAAGCTAAGAAGCGTGTTCCAACCTGAACGCCTTCGGCTCCCAACATAAATGAAGCGGCAATACCTCTGCCGTCTGCAATACCTCCGGCAGCGATAACAGGAATCTCAACAGCGTCCGCAACCTGTGGTACAAGGCACATAGTCGTGTTTTCGCCAATATGTCCGCCTGATTCAGTTCCTTCGGCAACAACTGCGTCAGCTCCTGCCCTTTCCATTCTCTTTGCCAGTGCAACAGATGGTATTACAGGAATAATCTTGATTCCTGCTTCTTTCCATGCTGCTATAAATTTTCCCGGGTTTCCTGCGCCTGTTGTTACAACGGGTACATTTTCGTCTATAACAAGCTGTGCAAGTTCTTCCGCGTTTGGACTCATTAGCATTATATTTATACCGAAAGGCTTATCTGTTAATTCCTTTGTTTTTCTTATCTGGTCACGCAGATAATCAATCGGAGCAGAACCGCCTGCGATCAGTCCCAGACCGCCTGCATTTGACACGGCAGCGGCAAGAGTGCTTTCAGCGATCCATGCCATGCCGCCTTGTATGATGGGGTATTTTATACCTAATAATTCTGTTATTCTTGTTGTCATTTGTATTTTCCTTTCTCTTACTTTTTTGAAAAAAAGTAAGCAAAAAACTTTTATGCCGAATTTTATTGACTTGATTTTCTTTTTAAAGACTCGCAAAGTTACTATTGTGAAAATTCAATAAAAATTAAAATTCAAAAATAATTGCCCCAAAGGTCAGACCTGCACCGAAGCCTACAAAGCCTACTTTGTCTCCTCTTTTGATTCTTCCGCTGCGTACTGCCTCGTCAAGAGCGATTGGAATGGAAGCACTTGAGGTATTGGCATGCTTATCAAGATTCACAACAAATTTATCCATTGAAATGCCTAAATTTTTAGCGGCAGTCTCAATAATTCTTACATTTGCCTGATGCGGAATGATTACGTCAAGTTCATTCAGATCGAAGTCGATTTTCTCTGCTGCCTTAGTAAGTGCATTCGGAAGAGCCTTTGTAGCAAATTTATATACTTCTCTGCCGTCTTGGTAAAGATAATGCGAATTGGACTCAGGAAAACCGTCGTCAACCTTTCCGGCACCTGTCATAAATGCATTTGCCGGCGGAATGGAACGTGCAAACAGATATTTAGCTCCTGTACCGTCAGCACCGAGAAAGCTTGAATAAAGTGAATTTTCAGCACGTTCTATAACCAGAGCCGCTGCACCGTCTCCGAACAGCACACAGGTACTTCTGTCGGTATAATCTGTAATTTTTGTCAGATTTTCATTTGCCACTACAAGTGCATATTTCATATTTTCATCTGTCTGAAGGTATCTTTTTGCCATATCAATAGCATATACGCAGCCTGCACATGCACAGTTTACGTCGATCGTCATTGCATTAACAGCACCGATCTCCCTTTGGATCATACATGACATTGACGGAGTATAGTAATCAGAAGAAACGCTGGTGTCAATTATCACGCCTATGTCCTTCGGAGAAATTCCCGCGGCAGCGATAGCGTCCTTTGCCGCCATTGTTCCCATGTACCATGTAGGTTCGCCGTCTGATACAAAGCGTTCGGACATTCCTGTTCTTGTTCTTATCCATTCGTCACTGGTTTCGACGATAGATGTGAAGTCTTCATTTACAACCTTTTTAAGCGGCTGATATCCGCCTGTACCTAAAATTTTGATTCCCAGCAAAAAAAATTCCTCCCTGACATTGTTTTCTATTGAAATTTATGGTATATTATTATAAGCAGATGCAGTAAAACCATAAATGTATCAATTTTTATTGTAATCTATTTTTAACTTTTTTGCAATGTAATAATTGGTTTTTATTTGCCAAAATTTCAAAATCCCATATATTGCACAAAAAACTGTTTGATTTGTTGTGTAATATTAACAATTTATAGAAAGAGGTTTTTTACTATGACAGCATTTTTATTTTCAGGACAGGGTTCACAGTATACGGGTATGGGAAAAGAGCTTCTGGAAGCTAATCCGGAATTTTCCTTTATTTATGACAAAGCGTCCGAAATACTGGGATATGATTTAAAAAAAGTAACTTTTGAGGGTACGGAAGAAGAACTTGCACAAACTTGTAATTCACAGCCTGCTATTATGGCAATGTCTCTTTTGTGTTTTGAAACTGCAAAGAAAAACGGTATTTCATTTGACGCAGCAGCGGGGCATTCACTGGGAGAATATGCCGCAATGACAGCTACGGGAATGCTATCCCTTGAGGACGGTTTCAGAGTGATCAAAGCAAGAGCTGCCGCAATGGACAAGGCCGGACGTGAAACACAGGGTTCTATGTACGCAATCATGAAAATGACTCCTGAGGAAATTGAAGCAGTATGCGAAGAAGTTTCGGGATATGTAGTACCTGTAAATTACAATTCTCCCGTCCAGACAGTAATTGCCGGTGAGAAGGAAGCGGCTGATAAGGCGGCGGAAGTGTTTGCTCAAAAGGGCGCAAGGGCAGTACCCCTTAAAGTATCAGCGGCTTTTCATTCTAAGCTGATGGAGAGTGCGTCAAAGGAATTTTATGAGGCAATTAAGGATATTACGTTTAATGAACCGTCTGTACCGTTTTATTCAAACGTTACTGGGAAAGAACTTACAGATTTTTCCGATATGCCTTCACTTCTTGCAAAACATATGATCTCACCTGTACGCTTTACGTCGGAATTAAATGCTATGAGCAGTGCCGGTATTGATAAATTTATTGAACTCGGACCTAATAAAGTCCTTACCGGACTGGTCAAGAAAACTCTTAAAGGTTCTACTGCTGTAAATATTGAAAATTTGAAAACACTTGAAGCAGCGTTAACTCTTTAAAGATTTTGAAAAAATCTTCAGAAAAACTTTATCTTGTTCATTTCTTGTTACGCAACAAGAAATGAACCAAAGAAATGCGCCTGCTCAAACGCCGCAGTGGGCTTGCGGCACATAAGTGCCGAATTTTATCCGTCATACAGTTACTGAACTATTAGGTTACCCCATAAAAGGCAAGACGCAGCACATAAAATTCACACCCAAGTAAGATGGGTTCAGATGAATCTGGTCTCAAAGCTATCCTTTAATTCTTTGCAAAAGTAACTTTGCAAGTCTTTAAAAGGAAAATCAAGTCAATAAAATTCGGAATAAAAGTTTTGGTTCCGCTTTTTCAAAAGCGGAGGGCGTAAAAGTTTTTTGCTTACTTTTTTTTAAAATCTTTTTCTTTAATTCTCTGCAAAAGTAACTTTGCGAGTCTTTAAAAGGAAAATCAAGTCAATAAAATTCGGAATAAAAGTTTTTGCCCAGCTTTTTTTCAAAATTTTTTCTTTAATTCTTTGTAAAGTAAATCTTCGTGAATTAAATAAAATATATCAGTCAATTAAATCTGATATAAAAGTTTTTTGCTTACTTTTTTTCAAAAAAGTAAGAGAAAGGAGTAAACCAATGAAAAAATATGCTTTAATAGGTCATCCGCTGGGACACTCCATGTCCCCATTTATACATAAAAGACTTTTCGAAGAGGCAGGCCGACAGGCTGAGTATACTTTGGAAGATATTCCTCCGGAGAGTCTAAAGGAAAAACTGCCTGAGCTACTAAAAAGTGTTACAGGTCTTAACGTTACAATCCCTCATAAAGTACCTGTAATCGATTTTCTGGACAAGCTGGATGATAGTGCCTTAAGGTACAATTCCGTAAATTGTATTTGCGGTAAAGACGGTGTACTGACAGGGTACAATACCGATTGCGACGGTTTTCTGCGTTCCGTACCTGAAAATGCTTTAGGCGGAAAAGTTCTGCTGTTAGGCTGCGGGGGAGTAGGCAGAATGATGGCAATTGAAGCGGCACGTCACGGCGCTGATATTACTATGGCAATTATTCCTGAAGCTCAGGATATGGCGGATTGCCTGAAAAGGGAAATCGGAGAAAAATATCCCCGAATATCTGTAAAAATCGTTATGATGAACGAAATTTCGGGAAAATTTGACTTACTTGTAAATGCCACTCCGGTAGGTATGTACCCGAAATCTGACGCTTGCCCTGTTTCGGAAGAAGTTATCGGGAACTGCGGCGCAGTATTTGATGCTATTTACAATCCAACCAAAACAAAGCTTGTTACTATTGCGGAAAGTAAGGGAATTACAGCAATTGGCGGTATGTCGATGCTGGTTTTACAGGCGGTTGTTGCACATGAAATCTGGGACGGTGACAGCTATACAAAAGAACAAATCGACAAAATTATAAATGAATCCGTTGAAATCGTTAACAGGGATTTTAAATAGGAGGAAATTATGGCTATATTCTTATGCGGATTTATGGGCTGCGGTAAAACTACAATCGGTAAAAATCTTGCTAAGCTGCTGGGATGCGGATACTGTGACATGGACGAGCTTATTGTAAAAAAAGCAGGAATGTCCATTCCTGAAATTTTTGAAACTAAGGGCGAAAAACATTTTCGCCAAATGGAGTCGGACCTTATAATTGAACTTGGAAGCTTTAAAGGAATAGTTTCCTGCGGCGGCGGAGCAATGCTTAATGAACAAAACGGAAAAAATGCCGCTGAAAACGGTACGGTATTGTTTCTTGACACACCTTTTGAAATATGCTATAAACGTATTGCAGGAGATTCCAACAGACCGATCGCCGCAAGCCGTACCAAAGAACAGCTTGAAGAGCTTTACAATGAACGATATCCGAAGTATCTTAAAAATTCGGGAATGCGTGTAGATTGCAGCGGTACTCCTATGGAAATTTCAAAATATATAATTCAAAGTCTTAAACTGAAGAAATGAGAGAACATTTATGAAAATATATAATGTGCAGATAAAAACAATGGAAAAGAGACGGTCCATAGAAAACGGCTGGATTGAAATTGAAAACGGTAAAATCATTGCTGTTGAAGAGGGAAGTCCTGATGTTGTCGGTACAGAGGATCTGGACGGTCAGGGAAAGCTTTTGATTCCCGGATTTATTGATGCCCATACTCATCTTGGAATTATTGAAAACGGCATTGACTTTGAGGGAGACGACTGTAATGAAGCTACAGATCCCTTTACCCCTCAGCTTAGAACTATTGACGGCATTAATCCTATGGACAGATGCTTTGAAGAGGCGTATAAAAGGGGAATTACCTCCGCTGTTGTGGCTCCGGGGAGCGCTAATCCCTGCGGCGGTGAGATAATCGCTGTCAAAACCTATGGCAGACGTATTGATGATATGATCATAAAGCCTGTGGGGATAAAATTTGCTTTGGGAGAAAATCCAAAGAGAGTTTACAATGACAGAGATGAAACTCCGGTTACAAGAATGGCTACGGCTGCTCTGATCCGTGAGGGACTTACTAAAGCAAAGCGTTATCTTGCGGATATTGACGCATATGAAATCGACAAGGAAAATAATGATATGCCTGAATTCGACCTGAAAAATCATGCGCTTATTCCGCTGCTCAGGAGGGAGATTTCCGCTCATTTTCATTGCCACCGTGCCGACGATATGTTTACGGCAGTAAGGATTGCAAAGGAATTTGATCTGAAGCTTGTGATTGTACATGCCACTGAAGGGCATCTTATTGCGGATATTTTAGGTACTGAAAAGCTATCGGCAATTTCCGGTCCGGTTATATGCGACAGATGCAAGCCGGAAATGAAAGGTCTTGAATTGAAAAATACAGCGGAGCTTGTCAGAAACGGGGTTAAAACCTCTATCTGCACCGATCATCCGGTTATACCCATCCAGTATCTTCCTGCGTCTGCCGCAATGGCAGTAAAGGGCGGACTGGACTCCGACAGTGCACTGGAAGCAATAACAATTAATGCTGCTGAAATTGCCGGAATTGATAATACAACGGGTTCAATTGCCGTAGGCAAAGACGCTGATTTACAGCTTTACTGCGGAAATCCTCTTGACATTATGAATGATCCTGAACTGGTCATGATCAATGGCAAAGTTTTAAACAATACAAAAGGAGACTGTTGAAAAAATGCGTGAGATAAATGTGTCTGAAATAGAAAATACTATAAGAGATTTATGTATAAGTGCAAATATTCACTTACCGAAAAGTCTTGAAGATAAAATTCAAAGCTGTGCTGAGCTGGAAATTTCTCCTGCTGGAAAAGCAGTATTTGAGGATCTTAAAGCAAACATTAATGCCGCTAAGGCTGAAAATATTCCGATTTGTCAGGATACGGGAATGGCTGTAATTTTCATGGAAATAGGTCAGGACGTTCATTTTACAGGCGGAAGTCTTGAAGATGCAATTAACAAGGGTGTGTCAAGAGGGTACACCGAAGGGTACTTAAGATGCTCCATCGTTGGCGATCCTCTTGAAAGAGTCAATACAGGGGACAATACGCCGCCTGTTGTGCATACGAGAATAGTGTCAGGAGACAAGGTAAAAATAGACGTTTGTCCAAAGGGATTTGGAAGTGAAAATATGTCGGCATTAAAAATGTTTACGCCGTCCGCGTCCCTTGAGGATATTGTGGGATTTGTAACCGAAACTGCTTCAAAGGCAGGAAGCAATCCATGTCCGCCTATGGTTATAGGCGTAGGTATCGGCGGTAATTTTGAGCACTGTGCTTATCTTGCCAAAAAAGCTTTGTGTCGTGATACTGCTATTAGAAATCCTAAAAAGCTTTACAAGGATCTGGAGGACAAAATGCTTGAGCAAATTAACAAGCTGGGTATCGGTCCTCAGGGATTCGGCGGCAAAATTACTGCTCTGTGTGTAAATATTGAACAAGCGCCTACTCATATTGCAGGTCTGCCTGTGGCTGTGAATATCGGGTGTCATGTGACAAGACATGCGTCGGCTTTAATATAAGGTCTTTTACATTCTATTTTCTGTTTACTTGCCTGTCGAGCCTTATGAAACAAGTTCTATTGTACTAAAGACGAATTAAAAGTTTTTTGCTTACTTTTTTTCAAAATCTTTTTCTTTTATTTTCTGCAAAATTAACTTTGCGAGTCTTTAAAAAGAAAATCAAGTCAATAAAATTCGGCATAAAAGTTTTGGTTCCGCTTTTTCAAAAGCGGAATTTTTTCAAAAAGCGGTAGAGTTTTTAAAAAAAATCTGTTATAATAGTAAGGATAGATTACTGAATAACTGGAGAAATTATTATGAAATTGCTTGCAATAGACGGAAATAGTATAATGAACCGTGCGTTTTACGGTATCAGAGCACTTACCAATAAAAAAGGCGTTTACACTAACGCTCTGCTGGGATTTATGAATATTTACTTTAAAAATGCGGACGAAGTAAAGCCCGACTGCGTTGCGGTGGCTTTTGATCTGAGGTCTCCCACATTCCGCCATAAGGCGGTGGCGTCCTATAAGGCAAACAGAAAGGGTATGCCCGAAGAGTTGGCACAGCAAATGCCTCTTATAAAAGAAATCCTGACCGCTATGGGTATTAAAATAGTTGAGTGCGAGGGCTTTGAGGCTGACGATGTACTGGGTACTCTTTCAAAGATGTGTGCCGACAGCGGAAATGAGTGCCATATTCTCACAGGCGACAAGGACAGCTTACAGCTTGTTAACGATAAAGTTACAGTACGTCTTGCCACAACTAAGGAAACGATTATTTACACTCCGGAAAAGTTTCGTGAGGATTACGGCTTTGAACCGATCAATCTGATAGATTTAAAGGCGCTTATGGGGGATAGTTCCGATAACATCTCCGGAGTTGCAGGAATCGGACAAAAAACTGCAACAACGCTTATCACTAATTGGACTACAATAGAAAATCTTTATGATAATCTGGAAAATGCAGGACTTACAAAAGGCGTTTTTACAAAGCTTGAAAACGGCAGAGAAGCGGCAAAGGAAAGCAAGTGGCTTGCGACTATACGTCTGGACGCTCCTGTTGACAGCAATATGGAGGATTATGTTATCGCACAGCCTGATAATAAAAAGCTGAGTGAGATCCTTACAGAACTGGAAATGCTGAGACTTTTGCAGAAGTTAAATCTTGAACCGTCTGAAATCAAGGAAGAAGAAAAGGTTAAGGCTACTGAAATAAGCGCCGAACAAAAAGAGCTTGACGAACAAAAGCTGTCGGAGCTTTTAAAAAATGAAAATCTGGATTGTCTTTACAGAGATAATATTTTGCAGATATATGAAAAAATCAGCGATGATAAGTGCGTTATTTACACAACGGAAAACGTAGAGTATATTTCAACACTTATGGCAAGCGATGTTGAAAAATATACTTTCGGGGCAAAGCCGCTTTACAAGCTGTGTTTTGCGGAGAATAAATCTCTTGAAATGATGTCGCTGGACGCTGAAATCGCCGCATATCTGCTTGACCCGTCCTCTGCTGAATACAGTATTGAAAAGCTTTGCCTGCGCTACGGCTCGCCATATTACAGCTCTGCCGGAGAATGGGCGGATATAGTTAGTCTGCCGGAGCTTTGTGCAGTGCTTATAAAGGAAATTGATTCACAGGGTATGACTGAGCTTATGTATGGAATCGAACAGCCGCTGACAGAGGTTTTAGCTTCAATGGAGTATACGGGAGTAAAGGTAGATGTAGAGGGTGTAAAGCGGTTCGGGGAAACTCTTACAGACGAAATTGAAGGAATTGAATCTCAGATTTATTTTATGTGCGGTAAGGAATTTAATATAGCGTCCCCAAAACAGCTTGGTGAAATACTTCATGAAATGGGACTTCCCTTAAAAAAGAAAACCAAAAACGGTTTTTCCACCAATGCGGAGGTACTGGAAGAGCTGCGTGACAAGCACCCTGTGATCGACCTTGTTCTCCGTTACCGTCAACTGACAAAGCTTAATTCTACCTATGTGGAGGGACTTCTCAAAACCGTTGAATCTGACGGCAGAATCCATACGGTTTTCAAGCAGACTGAAACAAGAACAGGCAGAATTTCTTCAACTGAACCGAATATGCAGAACATTCCTGTAAGAACCGAACTGGGACGTGAAATGCGTAAATTTTTCATTGTGCCTGAGGGAAAAACTCTCCTTGACGCCGATTACAGTCAGATCGAACTGAGAATAGTAGCGCATATTTGTAATGATCCGGTAATGATAAAGGGCTTTTCAGAGGGAGCTGATATTCATACCTCCACTGCAGCGCAGGTTTTCGGTCTGCCGGAGGAAATGATAACGCCTGAAATGAGAAGTGCGGCAAAGGCTGTCAACTTCGGAATTATATATGGTATCGGAGCATTTTCACTTTCAAAGGATATAAATGTAAGCGTTTATGAAGCAAAAAAATATATAGACGATTATCTTCACAATTTCCCTAATGTAGAAAAATTTATGAATGATACCGTTGAAAATGCAAAGAAAAACGGGTATGTTACCACTATGTTCGGCAGAAAGCGTTATGTACCGGAGCTTTCCGCTTCAAATAAAAACATGCAGGCGGCAGGCAGAAGAATCGCTATGAATACTCCTATACAAGGCAGTGCGGCAGACATAATTAAAATAGCTATGGTAAGAGTTTACCGCCGTTTAAAAGAGGAAGTACCTGATGCAAGACTGATCTTACAGGTACACGATGAACTGATCGTTGAGTGTGATTTAAAGGACGCCGAAGCTGCGGGAAAAATTCTTTCCGAGGAAATGACAAATGCCTGTGAGCTTAAAGTACCCCTTACTGCCGACGTAAACAGAGGTGACAGTTGGTATGAAGCTAAAGGCTGATATTATAAAATGCGGATTTGATGAACTAAAAAAAATTGCGGAGATTGAAAGTAAATGCATTCCCGACGGTTGGTCGCTGAAAGCCTTTGAGGATTGGTATGATGATAAAAAAACTGTAGTTTTTGCGGCGGTATGCAACGGAGAGATGATCGGATTTGCAAACGGTTCATGGGTTATTGACGAGGGAGAACTGTTAAATATTGCGGTTTTGGAAAAATACAGACGTCAGGGATTGGCTGAAATTCTCCTTAAAACACTTGAGGATTTTTTTACCGAAAAGAATATTACCGTAATTTATTTGGAAGTCAGGGAGAAAAATCAGTCTGCACTGTCTTTTTATGAAAAACATGGTTTTATCAAAAACGGATTCAGAAAAAACTACTACAGAAATCCTAATGACAACGGAGTTCTGATGATGAAAAAAATAGGTGATAAATATGCTTATACTGGGAATTGAAAGCTCCTGTGACGAAACTGCGGCGGCAGTTTCCGAAAACGGGACGAAAATACTTTCCTCGGTCATATCTACTCAGATCGAGGAACATAAAAAATACGGCGGTGTAGTACCTGAAATCGCCTCACGCCGTCATTGCGAGAATATACTGGGAGTTGTTAAAAAGTCCCTTAAGGACGCAGGAAAAACGCTTGACGAAATCGACGCAGTTGCCGTGACATACGCTCCGGGACTCATAGGTGCACTTCTGGTGGGAGTAAATTTCGCCAAGGGACTTGCTATGGCGTCGGATAAGCCTCTTGTACCTGTGCATCATATATCGGGTCATATTGCCGCAAACTACATTGCTCATTCGGACCTTAAACCGCCTTATTTGTGTCTGGTAGCCAGCGGCGGTCATTCTCACATTGTTGAGGTACTGGATTATACAAAGTTTCATGTTGTAGGACGTACCAGAGACGATGCGGCAGGAGAATGCTTTGACAAATGCGCAAGAGCCATGGGATTTCCATATCCCGGCGGAGTACATATAGATAAGGCGTCTGTTTCGGGAAACAAGGATGCTTATGAGCTTCCCCGTCCAAAGGTTACGGGAAGTGAGTTTGATTTCAGTTTTTCAGGACTTAAAACCGCTGTAATAAATTTGCTTCACAATTCACAGCAGAAGGGTATTGAGATAAATAAGAACGACTTAAGTGCGGGTATTCAGTATACGATATCCGATATACTTTGTGAAAAAACCATGGCGGCGGCGGAAATGCTGGGATATAAAACTATTGCCGTGAGCGGCATTTGAAAAGGCGTGTTCTGATCGTGACATGAAGCTTTATCTTCCTCCTTTGAACCTATGCGGAGACAATGGAGCAATGATCGCCTGTCAGGGATACTATAACTATCTTGCAGGACAACGTGGGGACGAGAGTCTTAATGCCGTGGCAACGCTTTCTCTGGAAGAAATCTGACTTACTTTTTTGAAAAAAAGTAAGCAAAAAACTTTTAATTCGTCTTTAGTTTAATTGAATATGTTTCATAAGGCTCGACAGGTAAGTTAATAGAGGATTGAAGAAAAATATTTTGAAAAAAGCTTGGCAAAAACTTTAATGCCGAGCAAAAGCAACTTGAAACAGTTTTTAAAGACTCGCAAAGTTAATTTTATAAAGAATTGAAAAAAAATTTTGAAA
>OICT01000955.1_pt1 | contig 12544 bp, 7 predicted proteins | sample 1581331 | NCBI WGS metagenome assembly OICT01 (sample SAMEA3882544, study PRJEB24775) | human gut metagenome | biome: human-associated habitat; feature: intestine environment; material: feces | place: Netherlands | collected 2009/2010 | reverse complement strand
TTTGCTAGTATAGCGCATGTTTCGCATTTATCTTTTCACATTATAACATCTATCAAATTGATCCGCACTAAAAAAGGACGCAGAATCTCTCCCACGTCCTCTAAACTATCTGGCTTTATCTTCCCTTACCTTCGATACTTCCTTATGTGCTGCTTCCTGCTTCACCTCATCCGCACCTCTTGCCTCAAATGCATCTGCATTATACTGATACTCCTGTGGTTCAGCGACCATAGGAGAGTATACAATCTCCGCTTCCACTCGCTCAGCTTCTACCCTCTCCGGCTCTGTCTGTTCCTTTGTTTTCGCATTCTCCATATGCTTTTCCTTATCAAGCTGCACATTCATAGCCAGATTATCCAGTTTATCAATCGAAGCATCAAGATGAAGTTCCATTGATACAAGCATCTTTTTCACTGCTTTCATAGGTGCAAGCACCGCCTTTGTAATGGGATGTTTCTGCTCTTTCTGTGAATAATCTACCTCCGGCTTGTCTGCAAAAGTACGAAATGCATTGGCTGCTGTCTGTCCTGCCTCACGAAGTCCTTTTCCAAGCAATGCCGTTTTAGCTATATCCTTATCCGTAGTTCTGATTGCACCTCTTACATTCTCCCGGATATTAAGAAGTTTATTCTTAATTCCTAAGAACTCTGATACTCTGTATAATGCAGCTCTGCCTTTTACCTTTGCTTCATCTACAATACTTTTTGCAGTAAATTTCACCTGTTCTTTCACTTCTAATACCTGTGACTTTATCTGCTCACATCTGGTATTAAGTCGCTCCTGTGCTTCTGACAATGCCTTTTTAGCATTATTGACAAGAGTATCTTCCTGCATTTCTTTGATCTGGTTCTGCATATTGGTGAGTTCTTCCGTCATGGAATCAATCTTTTTCTCCAGTCCATCCACATAGCTGCATATCTCAAATACATCGTTTGCCTGCTCTTTCATGGCATTTTTCTTTAATAAGTCGAGAAGTTCTCTTATGACCTCCTCATTGGTAAGTGTTTTTCCTGCTTCCATATCCATTCTGTTTCCTCCATTCTGTAAATGGGGCAGCCTTGGCCGCCCCTGTACTCTGATTACTAATTATCGAAAGGGCGTTGCCTCTTTATCCTTCTCTTTATCGGGATTGCCATGATGTTTCTCTGCACTTTCTCTTGCCTTTTCGTTGCTCTTATCCTTTGCTTTCTCATATTCTGCAATAATCTCATTATAGAGCTTCTCCCTGAAATCCTTTGTGACCGGATAGCAGACATCCTGATAAATCGGTTTGCCGTGCTCGTCCACCTGCTTTGTCTTATAAGAAGGCATTGATACAAAGATTTTCTCTTTGCCCTGCACGATATTGATGTTATTTACGATGAAACTGTTTTCAAAATAAATGCGTGCAAGTCCTTTGATGTTGCTGCCTTCCCTCTCATAAGGTGTCACAGTTACGGAAAACTCCGGCATTTCCTGTGTACGCTCCTGTTTCTGTGTCTCCTCTTTCTCTGGTTCTTTGATTCTTGCATAGGCATCAAGGATATTGGTATAGAGTTCCTCTCGAAACTCTGCTGTGATAGGATTGCACACATCCTTATAAATCACACCATTGCTTTCATCACGCTCATTGGAGCGGTATCTAGGCATTGATACAAAAAGCTCTCCCTTGTCCTTATTCTCAAGGATTGCAATATTGGTAATCTTAAATGAATCACCGAATACCACTGTTGCAAATCCTTTGATGTTGCTGCCCTCTTTTGCTCTTACTTCGTTTACCTTAATTGAATACTTCATACGCTATTCCTCGCTTTCATTATCTGTATTATTAGTTTCCGGTATGACAAGCTCACACCAAAGCTGTTCTATCTGTTCACAAGACAATCTGCCATTTAGCCAGTTACCAAGTGTAACGACCATTCCGTCCTGCTCATAATAGAGCCAATCCTGTGTTTCGATGTTTCCTTCATACACAACAGTCACATCAAAGTCCGGCATAAAAAGTCTTTCCCCTTCATCCCATACACAGGCAATATCCATAAGCTCTTCCATCTCTGATACAGCTTCTTCCACATCACACAGTCTGTATCTTTTATTCATCCACAACTGCCTCCTTATATCTGCATCTGACCACAAAACGCATAGTACCCTTCTGCGAACAGGTAAAAAGAGTTAATTCTTTTTCTGTACCCTGTGTCTTGATGCTGTTAGCATAAGGATTTACCACCTCTGTGCCTGTTACTTCATAGATATGAGTCTGTCCGTTTTTGTCGATAATTGCCACATCATCTCCTATGGAAATCTGATTTAGTGGTGTGAAAAATGTGCCATATCTGCTTCCGTTATGACCGCAAAGCACACAGTTTCCACTTTCTCCTATTCCTGCTGTCTCAGGCATGTGACCAATCCCGGCATTAAGGACATCCACACCCGTTCCTTCAATTACCGGATATCTGATATCTATGCTCGGTATCTCAATGATGCCGATAACACCGCCTTCTTTAAGAATGGCTTCATCCTCTTTACTAATGGAGGTTTGCTCTTCCTCCACATCTGTTTCTTCATCGTAATCATCCTCCAATGTCTGCTCAAATTCACTTATGAGCTGTTCTGTCTGTTTTTCTCCTGTTGCCCGCCAGAAAAAAGGGACTGCCATAATGGCAATCCCTGCTGTAATCAGTAGTCCTGCGACCACTTTTCTTATGCTCATATTATTCACTCTCCTATCGTGTTCTGCCCTCTCTGTCGGCTGGATAAGCACCTTTATCCTCTGCCACAATTGCTGCAGATTCCATCCTGTCATCTGTTTCTCTTTCTTCCTCCGGTCCGCTTAAATCTGCATCCACAGCCTTTGCGTTCTCAAGGTCAAGCTGGGCATTCAGTTCACACTGCCTTGCCAGTTTTTCATTCAGTTCCTCACTGTACGCAAATGGCTTGTCATACTCTGCCTTTGATGCTTCAAGGTCATTCTGGTACTGCTCAATCTTCTTTTCCAAGAAATCAATGTTCTCATGGAGTCCATTGAACAGGTTTTCCAGCTTTACCATGCTGCCGACCGGACTTGTGGAAAGCTCTGCCTTGTACTCAGTCTTTCCACGAAGCACCATATAATTGATGCCAAGGAAGTTCTTTTCCACAAGCAGCTCAAATCCGTGGAATTTACCGATTGCAGTTGTCTCTCCGGTCTTGCACTTGCTGATTGCTTCAAGCATCATCGTTCCGCCATCCACACGCTCTGTGTAGGTTGCTTTGCCTATGGTAATGGCAAATTCCGGATTATCAATCAGCTCTTTATCCCTTGCTTTTACATCCTCTCTTACATTGGCAAGCTTTTCGGTTGCTGTCTTAATGAGCTTCGGGTACTTAATCATAAAGTTATCCTGCAAGCCATATCTCTGATTGTCATAAGATGCCTTTAAGAGCTTTAATCTCTGGACATCATTGTCAATCTCCATCTTCTCACGAATAAGAGGATTGCCTGTGGCAACCGCCTTAATCTCTGCATAGGAAAGTGTTGCCTCGTCGATATCCTCACAGCTTCGGCTCACAGCCTTACTTGTCATGACCTGACTGATGAATCGCTGCTTATTCTCGACGAGTGACCAGTTGTATGCATCAAAGGTTCCTTTGGTGACATATCTGTAAATTGCAACCTCTTCATTTTCGTTGCCCTGCCTGATGCCTCGTCCTTCCCTCTGTTCAATGGAGCTTGGCTTCCACGGGCAGTCCACATGATGCATTGCAACAAGGTGTGTCTGCACATTTACACCTGTTCCACACTTGTCCGTTGAACCGATAAGAACTTTCTTTTTACCTGTCCTCATCTCCTTGAAAAGTGCGTCCCTCTGTGCATCCGTCTTGGCATCATGGATAAATGCTATCTCATCTGCCGGAATACCATACTGCACCAGTGTTTCCTTCAGATAATCATAAATGGTGAAGTCCTTATCCGGTCCCGGTGTGCCGATGTCCGAAAAAATAAGCTGGCAGCCTATATGACCATCAGCATTTCCTCTCTCATATTCTTTCCAGACATTCTCCGCTACCTTATTGAGCTTTCCATCCGGATTATTCGGTGCATCCTTATCAATCAGTCTTGCATCTGTTCCAAGAAGTCTTGCCTCATGGGTAATCTTTAGGAAGTTATCCACACTTGGATCAACTCCACCACCTCTGATACGCTCTGCCCTCACAACAAAGTCTTCCATAACCTGCTTTACATACCAGTCAGGCTCTGACTCCACTATGATAGGCTTCCCACCACGAAGTGCCGGCACATCAAGGTCAAGCATGTCTGCGGTCTGCACATCTGCTACCTCACGGAAGATATTCATAAGCTCCGGCAGATTCGTAAACTTATTAAATCTGCTCTTAAAACGGAATCCGCTTCCCTCTACAGTAAGCTCAAGTGCTGTTGTCACTTCACCAAAGTTTGCTGCCCATGAATCAAAGTGATAAATCCCCATCTCTTCAAGTGCCGCTTTCTGTAAGTAAAGCTGCATGACATACATCTCACACATGGTATTGGATATTGGTGTACCTGTTGCAAATACAATGCCTCTGCCATCATTTATCTCTGATAGATACTGGCATTTAAGCTGCATATCCGTTGACTTCTTAGCTCCGCTGCTGCTGATACCTGACACATTATTCATCTTGGAAAAAATTGCAAGGTTCTTAAAATTATGTGCCTCGTCTACCATGATAGAATCTACACCAAGCTCCTCAAAGGTAATGAGGTCATCCTTCCTGCTCTCATCAGATAGAGATTTCAGCTGTTCCTCCAGCTTTTTCTTCTGGCTTTCCATCTGTTTTACAGTCCAACGCTCCCCGTTACGCTCCTTCATCTCATCAATCGCATAGCTGATTTCATCAATCTGCTCGTTAAGCATCCGCTCCTTTCTCTCTGCGGAGATTGGGATTTTCTCAAACTGCGAGTGTGACATGATAATACAGTCATAGTCACCTGTTGCAATCCTTGATACAAACTGCTTTCTACGGCTCTTTTCAAAATCACGCTCTGTGGCAACTAAGATATTTGCTGACGGATAAAGCCTTAAAAACTCTGATGCAGTCTGCCCGATAAGTGGCTTTGGAACAACCATGATTGTCTTATTGGCAAGTCCGAGTCTCTTCTGCTCCATGCAGGCAGCCATCATCTCAAAGGACTTTCCGGCACCGACACAGTGTGCAAGCAGTGTGTTTCCTCCGAGAAGGATTCTTGCCACCGCATTCTTCTGATGTGGCTTTAACTCAATCGCCGGATTCATTCCCGGAAACTGTAAGTGACTTCCGTCATACTCACGCAGACGGATGTTATTGAATGTCTCGTTGTAATACTCCACATATTTCTGTCTGCGTTCCGGCTCTGAAAACAGCCATTCCTTGAACTTTTCCTTGATCATGTTCTGTTTTTCCCTTGCAAGCATTGTCTCATTCTTATTGACTTCATAATGATATTTGCCATCTCCGTCATCAATCCTGTCCCTGACTGTTACAGTTTTAAGATTCAGCGTATCCTCAAAAATAGAATAAGCATCCATGCGGCTTGTACCATAGGTCTTAGTAGCTGCCACTGAATGCTTATCCATGCTCTTATTCTCGATGAACCATTCCATGCTCATCTTATTTAAGTGTACCTGAATGCCTGTATTGTAAAACTGGCTTCTGACTGCCCTTGCTCTTCTTGGTGTATTGAGAAGCTCATAGATAAACTGCTCATAATCAAGCGGCTCAATCCATGTCGTGCCAATCTTTACATCAATATCCGAGGCTTCAATCCACTCCGGCTGCACCTTTTCAAGTGCTGCCACATTGCCTGCAAATCTTTCTGCCTGTGGATTGTCTGTATCCGCTGCCATAGCCTTTGCTACACGAAGCTTGTCTCTCACATTTCCGGAAAGATACTCGTCTGCTGTCTCCCAGCCGATATCGGGATTGTTCTCGTTGTAGCGGTCGGGATTAAGGAAAATCAGTCCATCCAGTTCTTCCACAAGAACTGCCCTTCTAAGCTCTGCCAAAGCATCGTCACTTAGAGTTATCTCATCCACTGTCTGTCCGGACTTTTCTGCAAGTTCTTCCTTTGCATTTGTAATATCCGGCTCATAGATAGAAAGCATATAGGCAAGATTTACATATCCAAATTCATTGACGGATACATTTAATGCTTCCACAGCAGTCTCAACCCTGTCTATGACAGTCTTTGCCTTAATCGTCTGCTTATAAAACATATCCGCTTTTTTCACCTCCCCGTCTTCATTTACTTCTTCAAGACTACAAAGAAGTGGGTAATCGCTGTCATCTCGAAATGCTATTCTGTTTGCTTTTGAAGTAATGGCTCCATACTGCTTTACGAAGGCATCATATTTTACATTAAGAAGTCTCTGCTTATCAGAAAGCTCCTCCTCGCTGCAGCCATCCATCTGGATATCAATCAGCTCTCTTGTTATCTGTCTGATTTCATCAAGGCTTCGGATTCGCTCCTCGGCAGTCTGTGATACTTCTTTTCTTACCATCTCGGAATTTTCCCTGTAATAGAGCTTTCCTTCAAAAAATGTGTAAGTGTAGTTTCTCACATCCGGATCAGCAGGTATAACCTCCTCTGTCTGCTCCGCCTCATCTGACACTCTCTCAAAATCTGTAATCTGTGCTTTGATATTACTGATAGCTTTGTTTAATGCTTCATACATATTGAAGTTCTCATCATTATTCACACAGACTGTATATCTGCTGTCCTGTCCATAAATCCTTGTATCATATTCCATAGACCCAAGCATCATTTCAGGATGTTCTGCAAAGTAAGAATTGACCGCTATGCCGTTTTCTGTCATACCAAGGTGCACCCAATCCGGCTCAATATCAATCTTTCGCTCCCTCTTCTGCAAAAACAGGATATCTGCTGTCACTTCGGTTCCTGCATTATCTTTAAATGCAGTATTCGGAAGTCTTACTGCTCCCACAAGCTCTGCCCTTTCAGCCAGATACTTTCGGATAGTAGGATTTGCCTTATCAAGTGTTCCCTTTGTGGTAATCACCGCAACCATGCCTCCCGGTCTTACCTGATCAAGTGCTTTTGCCAGAAAATAATCGTGGATACGGAAGTTATACTTGTTGTACTTTGGATCAAATACCTTATAATCACCAAATGGCACATTTCCGACAACCACATCAAAGAAGTTATCCGGATATGTGGTATTCTCAAATCCTGTGATACTGATATTGGCATTCTGATAAAGCTGCTTTGCAATTCTTCCTGAAATGCTGTCAAGCTCCACCCCATACAGCTTACTTCTCTGCATAGGCGCCGGCATACTTCCAAAGAAGTTACCGATACCCATAGATGGCTCTAATACATTGCCGCCTCTGAAACCAAACTGGACAAGTGCCGAGTTCATGCACATGGCAATCTCCGGTGAAGTGTAAAAGGCATTGTTTACTGTTGCCCTAGCTGCACCGTATTCCTCATCAGATAAAAGTTCTTTAAGCTCTGCATACTCTTTGCTCCAGCCTGCGTTTTCCTCGTCAAATGCCTGTGACAGTCCGCCCCATCCGACAAACTTCGACAGAACTTTCTGTTCCTCCGGTGTGGCAAGCCTGTTTTCTGATTCAATCTGCTTTAAAGTACGGATTGCATCCATATTCCACTGGTATCTGGTCTTGGCACCACCTTTTTCCATTTCCCAGAGATTATAGTGGAAGTTGTGCTTCGTCTGCCCGGCAACATTCTTCTCATTTTCAAGACTTTCTACTTGCTGTACTGGTTCCTGCTTTGGTGTAAAATCTACAGTTTCCTGTGATTCTGTATCAGCCTGAATATCATCCACAGATACTGATACCACATCATCTGAAACTACATGTCCATTCTCATCAATCTTGGTTTCCCAGCCATTCGCTATTGCTCTTTCCCTGGTTTCAAGACGATTGGCTTTTACACTATCCTCGATATCAAAGAATCTCTTATAGACCGGATTCATCTTATCCCTGTCAGCCTTCTGCTTTGTCTCCTGATAATACTTCTTCTGGTCTTCTCCGCAGTAAAATGGCTGTTTTACCATATAGGATAAAATCTCGTATAACTCACGCCAGTCGAGAGCACCTTCCTTTCGCACACCATTCCTGTTCTTATAGCTGATCTTCACATATCCGCTTCTGATTGAGTACTCCACAAGACCATACTTATTGTTGGAATATGCCTTTCTTTCTGCATTATCTGTCCCTAATGCAATATCCCTGATAAGGTCAAGTTTATTGGGCATAAATGCAAAATCAGACTGCACCACATCCATAAGGAATGCCCTAAACGGAGTGTAGCAGCTGCAATCTGTTACAAGAATCTCCGCCGCATCACGCAGGTCTTCATCAAGCTCATCAATACGCTTGGCATAATCAATCGGTGTAATATACTGAAGCTCTGATGGATCTTTTTCAGTTGTTTCAGCTTCTATCTCTGCACCATATTCTGCCTGTGTTACCATGCGGTCTTCATCGGCAGTTTCCTGTGGTGTCATGCCTTTTGCACTTACATAATCTCTGTTAGAAGCATAGCTCTCCGGCTCATCCGGTATTGCATAATCATCAATCTCTGATTCTGCCTCCTCCGGTTCCACTTCCCGGTATTCGGCATCAATGACCTCATCATCCTCACGGAGTCCGTCCATCGCAAGCTCATCAATACGAGGTGTCTCAGGCTGGTATTCCCCTGTAAGAATAAGGACACCAAGCTCTTTTTCGATATCTTTCCATGAAACATATCCTTCAACCTCTCCATCCTCATCTCGCCACTGAAAACGCAGTCCGTTCCCATGAAATGTGTCATATCCGTGCAGTCCCAGTCCGTCAACCGGCCAGCCTGCACCTCCCTGACCATATTCTGCTTTGATACGCTTTGCTCTGGTTCCTGCATCAATCTCTGTTTCAAAAATCTTGCATACCCTGCCCTTGCCACCGATAAAACCTGTACCTCTCATAAGCACCTGTTTGATATACTCACTTGGTACTGTTGGAGACTTTTTGGGATTCAGGTAATTGTATTTACCTGCTAATGCAGCTTTTCTGTCCTGCTCGAACTGACGCATAAACTGATTATTATTTTCATCCTCAGTATGAATGGTGCCAATGCTTGCCTGCCCGTTCTGGTCGAAAAAAAAGGAAGCCTGTGTATATTCGGCTTCCTTACTAACACCCAATGAATTGATTTCATCAAGTTCCCTATTCAGTTCTGTATCATCTGATTCTAGTGGAATCGCATCACTATCTGATGGAGTACCACTTCCTCTGCCTGCATCTTCGCCTGCTCTCTTATCTTCCACATCTCCATTGTCGATGACGGATTCTGTGGCTTGTGCTTCGCCAGATACTGCATCTCCAGCTGGTCGTACAACTGGTTCGCTTCCTCCTCTACTGCTGCCATCTTCTCGTACATCTTCCCGAATCTCATCAGCGTCTTGTATCTTGCCGGCTCGTTCTCCTGAAGATAACTCATCGCCATCCTTCCGTACTTGCCCAGCTTCGTGAGATCCTCCGTCTCGTCCGGCATCTCTATCTGCGGATAAAGCAGTCCGTCCACTTCCTTGTAAGTCATTTCTTCTAACATATCCAATTCTCCTTTCGCTCTCGATTGCCTTTAAGTTACGACTAAATTCTCTAAGAACACTACAGGAGACATCGCATACAATGGAACCAAGACGGTAAATGATCTCTTCGTCTTTGATATTTACGATCTGACTAAAATCCTGTTCTTGCACAGATAAGTCAAATCCGCATCTCGTCCCTACAGCATACATGACACTTGCATATACAAGCTGCTCCATGTCCATTTCCTGCTGTAAGCCATTGCGTTTCTTACTTTCTTCCTTTATCACACTACCTGATAGCTGCATAAGCTCGGTCATTCGGTCTCCGAACTCTTCTTTTATTATAAGCCAAACATCTGTTCCTGTAAACTGTTTTAATATATTTTTTAGAGACTCCCTGTCGCTGTTATCGTACTGCTCAATCTGACCTTCTGACACAAGAAAATCCACATAATCCTTAAGATTTTCTCCCTCAAGGTCCCATGTCAGTTTGACATTCTTCCCTCCGGTATCACTGATATCAAAGATATATCTCATGCGTGGATTCAGTGCCCTCGACGGGAAGATAGCGCAGCCTTTCGCACCACGCTTTACATATCTTCCCACCTTTTTCCAGGTATCATAATCTGCCATGAGTGTGCTTTTTTCCGGAGGTCTCTGAGCTGTTACCATAACGATATTGTCAAATTCATAGCGGTATAACTGACCTGCGACCTTTAACACATCCTTCCAGTTCTTTTCTGATCTGGTGATGTTACCAATTTCAGAATCGTATATCGCTTTGACCTTCATATCAACGCCCATACCTTTGTCCTCCTCTACTTAAACATCTCTGCAAACAATCCTTTAAATAGCTTTAACTCATCCTTATCCAGCTCGATTGCAAATTCATTGTCGATTGCCTGTTTTTCGCATTTATCCTTTTTCTTTGCAATCTTACGCACCACACGAAGCAGTACATAGCACTCTTTTGACTTTACAATGCTCTGTTTAAAGGTCAGCTCATCCTCATCGACTGACTTCTGTGTCTGATAGATAATCTCTTTTAACTTATCATTGATACCATCTACTTCCTCAAGGGAAATAATAACGGATGCCTTAGAAGCACCCGATCTGTCCCACTCCTTATGAAGTTCCTTTACTAAAAACTCCATGTTCTTAATTACTGTTGTTGAATCACTTTTCATCTTGCTCTTCCTCCGTTTTCTTTTAATGAAGAAGGGAGCTGACCTTCGCTGATAGGCGCAAAATCAACTCCCTTCATGTCCTCTGCTCCAAGGACTATCTGCTCTGCATAATACATATCCATTGCCTTATTGATGGCATCGTCAATCGACTCTGCCTTTACTTTCTGTACTCGTGAAAGCACTTCTTTTATCTCAACATCAAATTCCTGTTCCATATGATATCGCCTCCTGTAAAAATCTCATCACCGGCTCTTTTCTTCCTTTACCTGTCTTTCCTTAAAGCCCTTATCGTACTTTCCATCTTCCAGCCTGTCGTAAAAACAATCCTCTTCAATCGTTCCGAAATCCTCATACATCTGGTGAAGGAAGTCATTCTGCAGCTTCTTTGGTACATCATCATCCTTTGACATATCCTGATAAAAATAGAACTTCTGCTTTAGCTTTGCCCTGTAATCATAGATATCCTCTATCTTTTTCAGTATGCCACGAATATGATCGCCTTCCTCCACGAACTCGGATGCCTCTGATTTTTTCTTATCAAACGTATTGCTCTCGAAGGCGAGAAGGGCGTTCTTGTAGTATCTGGCGATCTTGACGGCTTTGTAGGCGAGCCAATCGTATCGTATATGGCCATGCCATCTGGCTACCACCTCCGGCTTTCCTCCACTGAATCGTAAATTCCATCTGTTTATCACTGTTATACATGAGGGGTCTGAGTTCTTGCTACGTCCACCGACATCGACGATGACAAGATACTCGTTGGATGTCCTTGTATCATCGGGCCTCTTCCAGATTCTCAACAGGCCGTTCGGATTCTTGGTGAGAATTATCCTCTTGGTCTTCTCTGATTGGGATATGTCGCCAATGAACTCTGGGGGTGATACGTATCTTTCCCGCATCACCTCGATCGTGTAGATATTGAACACGAGATTACCGGAATACTTGAAACACTCGACATCATCGGATGGTGCCTCGGATGCCATCGAGGCGTGATCATGAAACGAGGCCCTTTTCTTGATATACCATTTGATGTGCTCCAGCGTAGCTCCTTTTTCCCATAGAGACCATAGATACTGTCCCGGCTCGCTATTGTCATTAGGGGAGGTCGTGACATCCCTTCCCTCTAATAGATCCAGTATGAAAAGCCGGGTCTCTTTCTTGTCCTTGAATCTTATCATGTCGTTCTCGATAAAGAAGAACGGTATGAATATCGCCTTACGGGATGACGTGCCCTCCTTGGCCATTTGGTACTCATCATAGAAATAACCGGCCATGCCATTAGCTGTAGACTCGGAGATCTCCATGGTCAACGGTCTCTCCAATATATTCGAGTCTATGTTTGTTATAACCTGCTCCGCCGATTTGCCGTCCGTTGTTTTCCAGTAGGCTACCTCCGAGAAGTGGGCCATGGCATAGTCCATACCACGTGTTGACTCGAAATTCTCATAAGATGCCACGGTTATCACGTTATCACGTACCTTGTTCCCGGACTGGTCGGTGATTATGGAGTCGGACGCCGAATGCTCGTAAGGGGCGAATTGTAGCTTGTCAACACCATATATAAATCCCGGGATATTATCGAGAACCTTTTTATACATGGCCTTGATACGTTTGGCGGTATCTTTCGTCTGGGCTATAATTACGGAATACCATCCTTCCATGACGAATAGCTGTATCCACGCCATATAAAGTTGCACGAGCGTGGAACCGCCCCATTGCCTTGCTTTCAACAGGATAAGACGCACGGGCTTTCCCGACCGCCGTTGCGTTTCGAGCCTGAGCAGCAATTTACGTTGCGGACGATTC
>OICT01000952.1_pt1 | contig 12565 bp, 14 predicted proteins | sample 1581331 | NCBI WGS metagenome assembly OICT01 (sample SAMEA3882544, study PRJEB24775) | human gut metagenome | biome: human-associated habitat; feature: intestine environment; material: feces | place: Netherlands | collected 2009/2010 | reverse complement strand
TCGGCAGGGATGGTTCCCAACAATAGGTATAACAGATATAATTTCACTTTCCGCAATACGACCAGTTTCTTGAATGACAAGATGAAACTGACATATATATTCCACAGTGGTTTTGCAGTGGAGACACACTCCTGCATATTGTTTTTTGACTATTGGATGGATCCCGCCAATTGCTTGCCGGTGATTCTATCCAAGGGTAAGCCTGTTTATGTTTTTGCAAGTCATTTCCACGAAGATCATTTCTCCAGGGAAATATTTTCTTGGCGAAAACACTTTCCTAATACCCCGATAACTTACATTCTCTCCAAGGATATCATTCGGCATCGCAGATGTCAGAGAGAAGAAGCAGATATCTTGATGGTTAAGGGAAACTCATGGTGCGACAAAAATATAAAGGTCGTTGCTGGAGGAAGCAATGACAGTGGTGTGTCATGGATTGTAGAGGTTGAAGGCAAACGCATCTTCCATGCTGGTGATTTGAACAATTGGTATGCCAGGTTCTTGACTGATGACTATAAGGGTGGAACTATCTGGAGCTTTGAGTTTGGTGAGATAGACCCTCAAAAAGATGAAAAACTGTATCTTGGCGAACTGAAAGACATCAGAAAAATCACTGATAGCTTTGATGTTGTCATGTTTCCTGTAGATGGCCGCATAGGTAATGGATATACCCGCGGTGCAAGACAGTTCATCGAGCAATTCCAGACAGGATTGTTTGTCCCTATGCACTTTGTGGCAAGCGGTTTCAAGAGTGCCTGGCGTATGAAGGAGTTTACAGATGCCAAGCAAATCCCGTTTTGGAAGATAGAGCGTGAGGGAGAATCGTTTGGCATATAGAATCAGATATAGATCATAATCATATATGAAAGCCTGGCATCATAAGACGCTGCATCGGAAGTTCAAATACGGAGTTCCTATTATCCTGCTCATCCAGATTGCGCTGATGATATACTTTCACATGAATCATTAACAAATCATTTAAACATTTATAAGATTCAATGAATCCAATTGATATAGCACTTAGCATAGCAACAAAAGCCCATGCCAGTCAACTTGACCGAGATGGCTATCCAGCCATTCTCCATCCATTGACAGTGGGACTGATGGGACATACAGACGAAGAGAAAATGGCAGGTTTTCTGCATGATGTGGTAGAAGACAGTCCTTATTCCTTTGAGGATTTGCTTCATGAAGGAATCCCTACTGGCGTGGTGAATACCCTTCGCCTACTCACGCATAAGAAAGGAACTGATTATTTCGATTATGTGCAGGGAATCATCGACTCTCAGAATCCCATTGCCCTGCAGGTGAAATACAACGACCTCCAGCATAATTTTGAGCGAGGCAAGGCCTACCCTGACCTTCAGAAGAAGCATGGTAAGGCTCTGGAAATGGTAAAGGCTGCCATTGAGGAATGCTCAAAGGTTGACATCTATCATGCGCCTGATGACAAGAAGACAGAAGTGGGCATCTTTGCCTGCGGATGTTTCTGGGGAACGCAGCATCAGTTTCAGAAACAGCCTGGGGTAATCAAAACCCTGGCTGGTTATACCGGTGGCAAAGAGGCATTCCCTTCCTATGCTGATGTTCGGGACCATAAGACACATCATGTAGAAGCCATCATCGTGGAGTTCAATCCCGAAGAGGTATCGTACGAGACCCTATGCAAACTTTTCTTCGAGATTCATGACCCGGCACAGACTGATGGCGTAGGTCCTGACCTCGGTCCACAATACCGCAGCTGTATCTTCTATCGTAATGAATCCCAGAGGCAGACGGCAGAAAGGGTGATGCAGCTGCTTCGCAACAAGGGTGACGAGGTGAACACCCTCCTTTTACCCGAGGAGACATTCTATATTGGCGAAGCTTACCACCAGCACTACTACGAGAAAACCGGCGGTGAGCCATATTGCCATATGAGAACAAAGAAGTTCTGAAAATGACTTAAAGAATATACAAAACATAAACAACGAAATAAAGAAATATGAAACTTAACAAAATCCATCATGTAGCCGTGATTTGCTCCGACTATGAGAAATCCAAGCATTTCTACACAGATGTGCTCGGAATGAAGATTGTGAGTGAAAACTATCGTGAAGGACGTGACTCCTGGAAAGCTGACTGCTGGCTTGATAATGCGTATGTCATCGAGTTGTTCTCCTTCCCTAACCCTCCGGCACGTCCTTCCTATCCGGAAGCTGCCGGTCTGCGCCATCTTGCTTTTGAGGTGGATGACCTATCAGTGGCTATTGGTGAACTTGACAGCAAAGGTATTGCGCATGAACCTATACGCACGGATGAATATACAGGAAAGCGATTTGTATTCTTCAGTGACCCAGATGGTTTGCCGATAGAACTGTATGAAAAATAAAGATTCCGTTTAATCGTATTTGAAAGAATGCAGCAAATAAACATCCAATATTACAACTCGCCATGCGGAGAGTTAATTCTTGCATCGGTGGGTGAAGAATTGTGCCTTTGTGATTGGAATGAAATGCCATATGCAGAGCGCAACAAGCTTCGCCTTTTGCGGTATATGAAGGCAGAGTTCAAGATTGAAACATCTTCTATCTTGGAACTGACCAAGAAGCAATTGGATGAATATTTCACCGGCAATCGCAAGATATTCGAAATTCCGTTGCATCCTGTGGGAACAGATTTCCAAAAAAAAGTATGGAATGCATTGCTTGATATACCATACGGTGAAACCAGAAGCTATAAGGAGATCGCTCAAAATATAGGCAGTCCCAATAGTGTCAGAGCCGTGGCTGGAGCTATCGGAGCCAACGGCATCAGCATCCTCATCCCCTGCCATCGCGTTATCGGCAGCAACCGTTCCCTGACAGGTTTTGCAGGAGGACTGGAAGCAAAGAGAATATTGCTGGAGCTGGAGACGGAATAATCATAAATGCATTCCATTATTTGTAAATTCGATAAGAATGCATCTATCTACAAGGATGAAACAGATATAGGAGATAAATAGATATGAAAAAAGATTCGAGGGCAAACCATGCTAGATATGTAGAACTCAATTTGTTTCCTGAGGAGAAAGAAGATCATCAGAAAGATTCAGTCTCTTCAGAAAACAAGGAAAACCATATCTCTCCAGACAAAGAGTATGACTTGACAGATCTGTTTGAAAGACTTTCCAAATCAGCATTCCGCAGCCGTTTTCACCTTTCGAAGAGGGATAAGGAATATATTGCAGAAAAGGGCTTGGAAACCATCCGTAAGCATGCAGAGGATTTCGTTGCCAAACGCCTTGCTCCTGCCGTAATACCCAATGACGGCAAGCAGACACCTATGAGAGGGCATCCTGTATTTATAGCCCAGCATGCTACAGGCTGCTGCTGTCGTGGATGTTTCTTCAAATGGTATCATATACCTGCCGGAAGACAGCTGACAAGAGAAGAACAGCAATATGCAGTAGCGGTATTGATGGCATGGATTGAAAAACAGATTTAAAAAAGCATGAAGTTTTGGCAGCAAAGTTTAAATAAATTATCCTTTAATGCCAATCTTACAGAGTCTTTTGCCAAGATTGGCAAAAACTGTTCACTCCCAATATACAAAACGGGTTGGCACGCAACTTGCTTCTACATAGAGTGAAAGCCGAAGCCGAAAGGGCAAGGGGGAACGATAAGAACCCTAAGCAATGACATTTGAGGGTTTCTTGAAATCCTTGAGCCTCGAAAGCCGAAGCGATTATTATTGAAAAGGATAAATTAAAAACAATGAGAAATCCCGACAGAGCCGGAAGGCAAAGAGAGGATGAGAAAATCACTCCACCCACCACTAGAGGTACTATGTTCCTGCAGTCTGGACAAGACATGGCTTCAATGTGCTGCCCCATGAAAACACGTCCCTCATATATTGATGGAAAAAAGATTTGTATTTTGGCTGCGCAAAAAGGCTGCATCCTTTTGACTGCCATACGGATTTAGTTAATCTTTCTATATGAATTCCGTCTCCTGGAATCCATATAGAAAGATTAACTTAATTCATTTTAATAATTTCTGAAATACAGAAATCGCTAACACTATTTTTGATAATGGTGCAGCCAAGGTAGTTGCAATACGCAGGAAGACTCCTTAGTCAGAGCATCACAGATAAGAAACAGAAAGAAACAACCCAAAATATAAAGAAGTAATATGATTATTTACTTCATTATATTATAGGTTAAGTTTGAACCTTTCCTTAAACATATCCATCTCTCTTCCTGGGATTTGAAGCTGGATGACTAAATTCTCCCATTTGCTTACAGCTGTTTGAACCTCCTGGATGATGTTTTCAGCATCCTCCTTCCTTATCATATAGCTCTCGCATGAATCAAGCAGAACATGGATAGATGACTTTTTATTCAAAAAATATCATTTTCTCAAATATATTTTATAATTTTGTATGCAAAAAACTCGAATGGTATAATATGACAAGAGGAAAACGACAAAATAATAAGAATAATAAAGGCAAGAAACTGATATATCTTGCCCTCATTCTACTTGTATCATGCATCATAGGATTTGAGGCATACCGTATGATTTCAGCCTATATGATCAAGAAGTCATCAGATAATCAGTGGCCCGCTCACGACCTGACATCGGGACAATACTCTGGTAGCTATGACGGCATTGACATCTCACGTCACCAAGGCAGAATCCATTGGGATGAACTCAGCGAAATAAAGCGATTGAAGTTCATCTATGTAAAGGCAACAGAAGGAGCAACCATCCAGGATCCATGGTATGAAGCCAACATTAATCAAGCAAGAAAACATCAGATACCAGTTGGCTCCTACCATTTTCTTTCTAAGATGCCTGCGGTAATGCAGTTTGAAAACTTTCGTTCAGTGTATGATAAGGAGAAGCAGGATCTTCTACCTGTTGTGGATGCTGAAGATGATGGAACCAAGGGGCTCAGTAAGAGTGAGATTCAACTTCTTCTGAAAACATTCTGCAAGCTCTGTAAATCCTATTATGGACATACACCTATTATATATTGTAGCGAGAGTTATTTCAAGGATTACCTGAGTCCGGAATTTGATAACTACTATCTTTGGATTGCCAGTTATGATCATGAACCGGTATTGCCTGGTAAACCTCACTATGATATCTGGCAGTATAGCAAACATGGCAGGGTTCCAGGAGTGTGGAATTGGGTGGATCTGAATCGATTTGCCCAGAATCGAAGTCTTGGGGATATTCGGATCAAACGGTAAAAAAAACAATTAGTATAAAATACAGAAGTCTGCCGGCATCACTACCAGCAGACTTCCCTTTTCACTAACTGAACTAAAAATCTTGTCAAGTATCTACTAATTATGCAATTTCTTCTGAAATTAAAATAAGCATAAGTACTTTTCTGATAACAATATCCCTATTATTCCTGTATAACGCTTACAAAAGGAACTGTATTTTCTCTATTATTCAGCAATAGCCTGCTGTTCTGTAGCTACTGGAGTCTCTTCGGTGGTATTCTCTGTTGGAGTCTCTGTAGCATTCTCTGTTGGAGTCTCTGTTGTAGTTGCTTCTGTAGTTGCCTCTGTGGCATTCTCCTGCTGGGTAGAATCCTCAACACCCGCTTGTGGTTGGATAGGAGTACCAACAGCCAATGTATCTGAAGGAGCATCTGGAGCTACTGTATCAACAGGAGCAACCTGAGCGTTACTTACCATTTTGCTTGATGCAAAAACGTTGCTTACTGAAACCATAACCAAAGCTGCGATAGCTGCAAACATAAACTTCTTCATAATCTTATCTTTTTAAAATTGTTACTAATTGATGTTACTTACTTGTTTGTGGATTCATTATTGAACCCGCTAATCATAGTCACAATCTGCGTGCCAAAAAGATGAGAGAAATTAGTTTGTATTGATAATCAGAAGCTTATGTCCTTTGTACCAAAAATGAATAGTGTGGAAAATGAGGAAAGAATGTGGAAACATTCCCCAAAAAGTTGGGGAATGCCTAAATATGTCTTGCTTCAATGCATTTCAGATAGCAATAGTGTTTCCTCCGAATTAAATACTCCATATCATTCTGGTGAGCATAGGCTTCTTTCTCAAATCTGATTTTGTAATATGCTTTCATCCAATTTCTATATTTCAGGACTAAAACACTCCACTCAGCTATATACCATATAGTTCATCGAGAAAGTTCACTATCATGCTACCATTGCCTTTGGAAATGGCAGCAGCTCTTTCACCTGCAATGCCCATGACTTTCATGGCATGAACAGCTGCATCAAACGGATTAGGGTTTACAGAAAGGAAAGCTCCTATGATACCAGTGGCTGCACACCCCATGGCCGTAACCTTGCCCATCAGAGGATGCCCCTCATGAACATAAGCTACTTTTTCACCATCCGTAATGATGTCTGTAGCCCCGGTAATAACGATGATGCATGTTAACTTCCTAGCTAGAATCTTGGCCTGTTCTTCAACCTCAGAGGTTTCCAGAAGGCTGTCCACTCCCTGCATTCCTATCTGATGAGAGTATAATGATCGTATCTCGCTGGCATTTCCCTTGATAACAGTTGGCTGGCATTGAAGGATGATCTTTGATGCAGTATCCATTCGAAACCGTGTGGCACCTACTCCAACCACATCTAATACAATTGGAATTCTGCTCTTGGAAGCAGCTTCACCTGCGAGTAGCATTGAGTGGGCTGTCGCATTTTCCAGAATTCCCAAGTTAAGAGCCAAGGCATTGCTCTTGCTACAGATTTCCTCCACTTCTTCCTGAGCGCGTGACATGATTGGGGAAGCCCCAATTGCCAGTAGGCTATTTGCCACAAAATTCATGGCAACATAATTGGTTATGTTATGTATGAGAGGATGTTGCTCTTCTATCAAACGTAAATCTCTATCCATTTCTATATTTATTTAATATACACTGTAACTATTATCCCTGCACCATTGTTTGGCATGTTCAAAGCCTTGGGCTGTAGCCCTGTGAATCCATCTGAGTCCCTTGCGCATAGCATACACCCATGTCATCGCCATTAAGTCTCCTTCAAGGGCCTGTTGACGGTATTTGTTTGCAGTTTCACGTTCTTTTTTCATGTATATCCAGAATTTGTTTGCAAAAATACAACATTTATCTAAAACACGTGGCTATCACAAGAAAAATATTACTATAGAGTGCCATTTTGGATAAATTATTAGTGATTTCCAGCACGATTTCAATAAATATCCGTACCTTTGCACCATTAAAGCATTATTTGATGTTCATACACATACAATAGCATCAAAGTATGCCCTGTTAAAATATAAGAGAATATACAATGATTTCATTTGAAAGTGATTACAACAATGGTATGCTGCCAGAGATTCTAGAGGCTCTTGGCAAGACAAACAGTGAGAAAACCTCCGGTTATGGCTTTGACCCATATTCAGAGGCTGCAAAAGAGAAGATTCGTAAGGCCGTAGGCAATGAAAACGCAGATGTGTTCTTCCTTGTAGGCGGTACGCAGACGAATACCACAGTCATTGATTCCGTCCTCATGGGATGTGAAGGAGTGATTTGTGTTGAGACCGGTCATATCGAGGTACATGAATCTGGAGCAGTAGAAGCTTTTGGGCACAAGGTTATTACCCTGCCAGGAGAGAATAGTAAGCTGTCTTCTAAAACCCTTTCTGACTATATGGATACGTTTCTAGCAGATGAAACGCATCCTCACATGGTACAGCCAGGCATGGTTTATATATCTATGCCTACAGAATTCGGAATGGTATATACCAAAGAAGAGTTGACTGCACTGTATGCAACCTGTCAGAAATACTCCCTTCGCCTCTTCATCGATGGTGCAAGACTGGGATATGGTCTGGTTTCTGAGGCATGTGACTACGACCTGCCATTCCTTGCCAAGCATTGCGATGTTTTCTATATCGGTGGAACCAAGGTTGGTGCCATGATGGGCGAAGCAGTGGTATTCTCAGGAATGAAGGCGCCGAAATATTTCTTCACCAACGTAAAGCGTCATGGTGCCTTGCTGGCCAAGGGCAGAATGCTCGGTATCCAGTTTGATACGCTGTTTACGGATCAGCTTTACTTCAAGATATCCCGTCACGCCATCTCCATGGCCACTCGTATCCGTAGCATCTTCGAGAAGCATGGCATTACAATCGCCTACGATTCTCCTACCAACCAGCAGTTTGTCGTGCTCTCTCCTACCCTCTTCAATGCTCTTTCCAAGAGTGTTGCCTTCGAGATATGGGAAAGAAAGAGCGATACGGAAATCATCTGCCGTTTCGTGACGAGTTGGGCTACGAAGGAGGAAGAACTCGATGAGCTGGAACATATTCTACAGACGGTATAAGAGAGACGTTTTCTGCAGAAACGTCCACAAAAGCTTGTTAAAATGAGAAGGCAGCTGCCGGCATTCTTCAAATGCCAGCAACTGCCTTTCCTTTCGACCGTTGACCAGGGCGTATTATTTCACGATAATCTCATCAACAAACAACCAGCCACCGAAGGTGCTTGGCTTCGCCTGAACACGGATGTAGCGGGCTGTCTTGCTGCCCTTCCAGGTAAGTGTCTTGAAGTCCAGAATCGGCTCCTTGCTCGACTCATACTTCTTGTCGAATACCTGGGTGAAGTTCTTGCCATCCTCACTAACAGATACTGTATATTGAGAAGGATAGAAAATCTCAGGACCGCTGCTCTGCATAAAATCGGTGCCTACGCTGCTGATCTTGGTAGATTTACCCAAGTCGATGGTTACATCGAAGCAATCCTTGCCGATAAAGCCCTGCCAGCGTCCATCGCCATGAGCCCAACCGCCCATATTGCCATCCACCAGCGTCTGTTCGCCAGCCGCAGGATAATAGCGGTTGTAAGCATGGTTATAGGTAACCTTGGCACCCACAGCCTTATGCTGCACCGGCTTCATCTTCTCCTTGCGCTCACCAATCTCCTTCTTCAGATTGAATGGGTTCACGCCTTCAGCCTTCAGATGTTCCACCTGCGCCAGAGCACGGGTCTTGAACTCAGGATAGTTCTTGGTCTTGGTTCCGTTCCAGCCTATCTCAGCCAGAGCTAAGGCACGAGGATAAAGCATATACTCGGCATACTCAGGAGTAGGAATATGCTCGGTCCAAAGGTTTGCCTGCACACCGGTAATCATATGGCGTTCTGCCTCAGGAAGATCGCTTCCCGGCACGTAGCTATACACCTTCTCGGTAGGAATGAAACCGCCATTTGCCACAGGCTGGGTGCCCGGCGCATCCTGATACATATCGAAGTAGCAGTAAGCTCCCGGCGACATCACTACATCATAGCCATGCTTGATCGCCTCGTGTGCCAGTTCGGTGCCACGCCAAACCATCACGGTGGTATTCTTGGAGAGATTTCCGGCAATCACCTCGTCCCAACCCACGAGCTGTCTGCCATGCTCGTTCAGGAACTTGCCCATGTGGGAAATGAGATGAGCCTGCAATCCATCCACGTTGTCGATGCCCAGCTCCTTCATCTTCTTCTGACAGAGGGCACAACTTCCCCATGACTTCTTGGCAGCCTCATCGCCACCCACATGGATATAATGAGAAGGGAAGATATCCATCACCTCCTTCAAGACATTCTCCAGGAAATCGTAGGTTCCGATGTTGCCCGGACAGAAATCTGCCTGCTTGTAAGGCTCATGGGTACAGGATAACTCAGGATAGGCAGTAAGCACCTCCTCAGAATGACCCGGCATCTCGATTTCCGGAACGATGGTGATGCCACGCTCGGCAGCATATTTCACCAGGTCGCGGAGTTCATCCTGAGTATAGTAACCACCCTCGGCACCCTCGCTGCCCTGCTCCAGATACTTGTTGCCATTGGCATTCCAGTCTTTCCACAACTTACCTGAACGCCAGGCAGCAAAGTTGTTGAGTCGAGGATAACGCTTGATTTCGATGCGCCATCCGGCAGCATCGGTCAGGTGGATATGAAGACGGTTGAACTTATATTCCGACATCACATCAATCTGCTTCTTGAGGAAGGAGATTGGGAAGAAATGACGGGACACATCGAGCATCAAACCACGCCACTTATAGGCAGGAGCATCCACGATGTCGCAGCATGCGATGCCCTTCTTGGTGGTAAGCTGTTCCATGGTCTGCCAGGCACGGAGGAAACCCTCGCTGCTGGCGGCACTGATTTCAATGGCATCAGATGCCACATGAAGCTTGTATGCTTCCGGCGAAGAGGCGTTGGCAAGCTTGGTGAACTTCACCACCCGCTTGGCTGCATCATTCACCTTGGCGTTCCACGCCTTGGTATAGATATTCTCGGCATCAGCGCCTACCTGGTTTTCTACTTTCACACCGCCTGCAGTGCTGAACACGCCCTTGCCCATCGTAACCAGCTGCGGTTTTGGCAAGAGATTCTGAGCCTGAATCGGAGATGCAAGCAATAATGCCCCGAAAAGGGATAATAGATAGTTGGATTTTTTAGTCATACGGCTTATCTATAAATGATTAATATCAGTCCGCTAAGTTATCGACCTATTGTCTCTAACTTAGCGGACTATTTTAAAACTTATCGTTCTACTTTCTCGATGATCTTCATACCCTCTTCCACAGCCTTCATATTCAGTGGAATCAGGTTATGATGGCGCTCCGGCAACGACTTGAAGAGTGCCTTGTTCAAACCATCGGTGCTCACCACAGGGCAAACCTTCAGCAGTCCGCCCAAAACAATCATGTTAAACACCTTGGAGTTTTTCATCTCGGCAGCCTCGTCCATCGCATCAATGCGATAAACGGTGATGTCCTTGCGCTGAGGTGGATTCATGATGCCATAACCATCATAAATCAGGATGCCGCCTGGCTTGATCTTCGGCTCAAACTTATCGAGTGATGGCTGATTGAGCACAATGGCAACATCGTAATGGCTCAGGATAGGCGAAGAGATGCGACTGTCGCTCACGATGACCGTTACATTGGCTGTACCGCCACGCTGCTCCGGACCATAAGCTGGCATCCAGGTCACCTCCTTGTCTTCCATCAGTCCTGAGTAAGCCAGGATTTTTCCCATCGAAAGGACGCCCTGACCACCAAAACCGGATATAATGATTTCTGTCTTCATTGTTCTAAACTTTTGCAAATGCCAAATTCAACATTCAACATTCAACATTCAACATTACATGTTTGTTGTATCCTTCAGGTCACCCTTAGGATACTGCTTAAACATGTTCTCTTCCATCCACTTGTTCGCCTCAACAGGTGAGAGCTTCCATCCACTGTTGCAGGTAGAAACGATCTCTACCAGACTGGAACCCTTGCCCTGCATGCTTGCCTCGAACGCCTTGCGGATTGCCTTCTTCGCCTTGCGGATGCTTGCCACGGTCTCCACGCTCTGGCGGGTTACGTAGCAGGTGCCCTGCAGATGACTGGCAAGTTCGGTGATGTTCAGTGGATAACCATGAAGATCAGCCTCTCGTCCGTAAGGACAGGTAGCGGTCTTCTGACCCAGCAAAGTGGTTGGAGCCATCTGTCCACCAGTCATACCATAGATGGCATTGTTGATGAAGATGATGGCAATATGCTCGCCACGGTTCAGGGCGTGGATGGTCTCGCAGGTACCGATGCACGCCAGGTCGCCATCACCCTGATAGGTGAAGACGAGGCGGTCTGGCCACAGACGCTTGATACCCGTAGCCACAGCAGGAGCACGGCCATGGGCAGCCTCCTGCCAGTCGATATCCAAATAGCGGTAAGCGAAGACAGCGCAGCCCACCGGACAAACGCCCACCGTCTTATCCTCCATGCCCATCTCCTCGATGACCTCGGCAACGAGCTTATGAACTACGCCATGCGAACAGCCCGGGCAGTAGTGCATCGGGGTATCGTTCATCAGCGTAGGCTTCTTATATACCAGATTCTCTGGTGAAATTATATCATTCATTTTATTAACTTCTTTAATGCTTCAACGATTTCCTCCGGCTCCGGCACAATGCCGCCCAGGCGACCGAAGTGCTCTACTGGAGCCTGTCCATTCACAGCCAGGCGCACATCCTGAACCATCTGACCGGCATTGATCTCAACAACCAGAATGCCCTTCTTGGTCTTTGCCAGCTCATGGAGTTCCTTCTCAGGGAAAGGCCAGAGGGTGATAGGACGGAAGAGACCCACCTTGATGCCCTGCTCTCGGGCATTCTCGATGCTCTTCTCGGCGATACGTGCCGCACTACCGAAGGCTACGATTACATAGTCGGCATCCTCCATCTGCTCCATCTCATATCTTACTTCGGTATCACGAATCTTCTGATATTTCTCCTGAAGGGCGATGTTACGCGCCTCCATCACCTCTGGCTTGAGTTCCAAAGAGGTCATGATGTTGACCGGGCGACTCTTTGGACGACCGATGGTAGCCCAAGGACACTCCTTGGCAATCTCCTCCTCGGTACGACGAGGTTTCATAGGTGGCAGAACCACCTTCTCCATCATCTGTCCAATCACACCATCGCTCAGAATCATCGCCGGATTGCGATACTTGAAGGCGAGGTTGAAGGCAAGATCCACGAAGTCAGCCATCTCCTGAACAGAAGCAGGAGCCAGCACGATGACGTTGTAGTCGCCGTT
>OICT01000949.1_pt1 | contig 12579 bp, 8 predicted proteins | sample 1581331 | NCBI WGS metagenome assembly OICT01 (sample SAMEA3882544, study PRJEB24775) | human gut metagenome | biome: human-associated habitat; feature: intestine environment; material: feces | place: Netherlands | collected 2009/2010 | reverse complement strand
GGGAATACATGGTGATTACAATAATGTGGTAGGACTTCCGGTTGCCAGATTATTTTATGAAATGAAGAAATCAGGAATTAACTTAAGAGGATGACAAAAGATGATTAAAGCATGTATATTTGATTTGGATGGAACACTGGCTGATACGCTGGATTCCATGGCTTATGTGACTAATATTATTATGGAAAAATTCGGGTTGAAAACACTTCCGGTGGATAATTTCAGATATTACAGCGGAGAAGGGGCAAATATGCTGATCCGCCGCGCACTTAAGGATGCGGGGGATCCGGAACTTGCGCATTATGATGAGGGACAGAAGCTTTACCGGGAAATGTTTGAAGCAGATCCGATGTATAAAGTAGTTCCCTATAAGGGAATGCCGGAAACCTTAAAGAAATTGAAGGAACATGGAATGAAGCTGGCAGTTTGTTCAAATAAACCTCATCCTGCAGCTGTGAAAGTAATTGCGCAGCTTTTTGACGGGGAATTTGATATGGTAGTTGGTCAGAGCCGCAGGAAACCGGCACCTGATGGTCCGCTTATGGTTGCGGAGAAATTTGGTGTAAAACCGGAAGAATGTATGTATGTGGGAGATACAAGTACAGATATGAAGACCGGTAAAGCAGCAGGAATGTATACAGTAGGTGCGCTATGGGGCTTTCGTGACCGAAAAGAACTGAATGAGAATGGAGCAGATCTTGTCGCTGAGAAACCGACAGATCTGGTAAAAATTTGCGAGGAACATGGAAATGATTAAGTTGGTTGCAAGTGATCTGGATGGGACGTTACTTTTACATAAGGCACAGTCTCTGCCTGAAGAAATTTTTTCGCTGATCAGGCAGTTAGAGGAACTGGGGATTATGTTTGTAGCAGCCAGTGGAAGGCAATATCCGAATATGACAAAGCTGTTTGCACCTGTTGCTTCAGAGATTTCCTATATTTCGGAGAATGGTGCACTGGCAGTGGATCATGGAGAGGTACTGTATCAGGATTCTTTTGACAGAAAGCTGGCAGGGGAGATTATTTCTGCAATCCTGGAAAAGAAGGATGCCGAGTTTACCTGTTCTGCAAAGGATTACCACTACCTGATGCCGAAGACAAAGAGATTTCATGACCATATGTTATATGAAGTAAAAAATGAATGCAGATTTGTAAACAGCATGGAAGAGATGACGGCTCCTATCATGAAGCTGGCTGTGTTTGAACCGGCCGGCCTTACAGAAGAATCTGTGAAATACTGGATGGACAGATTTGGAAAAGAATGTGTTGTTGTCACTTCGGGAAATGAGTGGATTGATTTTATTCCTTTTGGAACAAACAAGGCAAAAGGAATCAGAGAATATCAGAAAAGATATCATATTTCGCCGGAAGAATGTATTGCGTTCGGAGACGAATATAATGATATAGAGATGCTTAAAGCGGTAAAATATGGCTTTGCCATGGAGCATTCCAAGGAGGGGGTACGGGCAGCTACGTCCTATATGACGAAACAGGTTGAACCGGTCCTTGAGAAGCTGATCCGGGCAAAGGGAAAGATTGAGGAGGTTATTTAAATTGTTTACAGAAGAATGTATTAATACGTTTCTTGAAAATCAGGAGCAGCTTTTTCCACAGGCGGTAGCAGAATCATATGAAGCAGCGGAAGCATTCCTTGAGGATTGCATGGCGCAGGTTGTGGATTCTATTGAAGAAGTGAGAGAATATCTGGAAGAGTCAGGCGCTGATGTGGAAGGAATGTCAGATGAAGAACTGGAAGATGCAAGTGAAGTATTTGCTCTGCCGGATGGAAAATATCTGATAGTAGAAGGATAAAAACTGTTCGGTCAAATTATGAATATCACGTGATATATCGGAGAAATAACTGTAAAACACAGTTCGGTCCCTGAATATTGGAGAAAATTGAACTCTGATATTCAGGGGCTGAAGTTGTTTTAAGGGAGAAAATACAGATTACATTTACGGAAAATGTGATGCTATAATGCTTTTATACAGAGAAAAAACGATGTTGTGGTCTGTGATGGGAATGAAAAGGGCAGACAGACACAGAAGCATCACAGAACTGTAATTATTCAGTACCTTCAGAGCGGATGCTGAATAATTACAAATTTTATTATAAATGAAAATGAGGACTACAGATGGAGAGAAAGAGATTTCTTGCAGTTGTAATGACTGTGATGATGGTTATTTCAATGATTCCATCCATGGTTTTTGCGGCAGCTTCGTCAGGAGAATTGGGCGGTAAGCTTAAGATTAAGGGACTTGCAGCTGTAGGCGTAGTGTTGAGTGCAGATTATGCAAAGGTTACACCGGAAGAGGTTACGGATGAAGATTTCACTTTTTCCTGGTCAAGACAGACCGGGGAGAAGGAGTTAACACAGGTAGGTACTGAGAAGACCTATACGATCACTCAGGATGATCTGGGATGCAGACTGGTGCTTGATCTGACCCCTGTAGATGGAAGCGGACTGACAGGTACTCTTACTGCAAAGACGTTAGAGGTAGCTGCAACTGAAGAAGAGGCGAAAGCAGTGGAACAGGAAGCAGAGGATACACAGCAGACAGAAACGGCAGATGGAACAGAGAATGCACAGCTGGAAGAAACGGCAGATGGAACAGAGGATGCACAGCTGGAAGAAACAGCAGATAATGCAGAAGGCAGTCAGGATTCTGAAAATCAGGATGTAGATAGAACAGAAGATGTACAGCAGAATGCAGGGAATGAACAGGAAGATGAATCTCAGAACACAAAAGGTCAGCCGGAGGAAACAACAGAAGGTACTGATGATTCCCAGATGAAAATTTATACAGAAGATCAGCTGCAGGTGGATGAGAACGGAAATGTGCAGACAGATGGATCAGAGAAAGATGGACAGGCAGCAGGTGAAGATGATAAAGATAAAAAGACTTACGAAGCGACTGTCACTGTAGAGGACAGCGAAGATCAGATCTGTGATTTTGGAACAGTAAAGAGTGATCTTGAGGATGTGGAAGCACAGTATGTGCAGATTACGAACACCGGAAATGAGAACTTGAATTTTCAGGAGATCAGTCCGGAACATTTTATGGCTCAGGATATTATAGAACCGCTGAGTGCAGGTGAATCTGTAAGCGTATGGATACAGCCGAGGGAAGGGCTGGAACCGGGTGAATATGATGATATGATCACATACCGGACGGAAGAAGGTATTGAGGTTTCTTTTGAAGCGAAGATTGCAGTTGAAGGTGAGGATGATTCATCAGATGACGAAGATCTGAAGCCTTCGGATGAGCCTTCTGCAGAACCGACAGAGACGCCGGATGACAGCGAGGCTCCATCGGCAGGTGACAATGCAGATGCATCTCTTGAGGCACAGTCTCTTGACGTAAATACAGGAAGTCTTAATTTCAGCGATATCGAAGAAAATTATACACAGGCCAATGAGACACTGTCTGTAACCGTAATAAATACAGGGGACGGAATTGTCACTTTAAAGATACCGAAATCAGATTATTTTGAGGTGATGAACGAAGATGGAAGTGAAGCTGTATCAGGAATACAGATTGCAAAAGGTGATTCTCTTATGTTCATGGTACAGCCAAAAACCGGTCTGACGAAGGGTGATTACAGTGATACCCTGATATTTGAAAGTGAAGAGGATTCGGAAGTAGCAGCGCAGGTAACTGCGGAAGTATCTGTAAAAGAGGCAGAACAGGAACAGATCACAGCAGTTCAGGCAGATCCGGAATCTTTCAGTTATGATGATCTGAAGGAAGGTTATGATACTCCTGAAGCGACGACCATTACACTTACCAATACAGGAAATACAACTGTTTCGCTGATGCAGCCATATGCAGAGTATTTTGATATTGGGGAACTTTCGGCATCAGTGCTGGAGCCGGGAGATTCTGCTGCATTTACAGCAGTACCGGTGACCGGTCTGAAAGTCGGCAATTATCTGGACAGTATTCAGATAGCCCAGACCAGTTCGGAAGGACAGGAAGATGTATTAACAACGATCAAAGCTTCTGCGACTGTTTCGGAAGTGAAAAAGATTTATAAATTATCCGTAACACCGGAAGAACTGAATTTTGGAAAAGCAAAAGAAGGATATAGTGAGGCACCGGAAGCGCAGAAAGTTACAGTGACGAATGAGGGGAATACAAATGTAACTTTAAATGCACCGTCAGGTAAAAACTTTAAAATCGGGAAACTTTCAGCCACAGAGCTTGCACCGGGGGAGAGCTGTACATTTAAAATCCGCCCGAAGGCGGGTTTAAAGGCCGGCTCCTATACAGAGTCAGTTGTGATTGATAATGAACAGCAGATCAGTGCAGAAGTGAAAGTTCAGTTTACGGTTAAAGCTACCCGCAAGGCGAAAATTGCAGATCCGGCAGATAATAAGATTACAGGAATCAGTTCAGATGGATACACAACACAGTCAAAGATTACATTTACAGCAGTCGGAGCGGGTATGGACAATGAAAGTCCGGGAAAGGGAGATGTCCGCTATGTACCGTATAACTGGAAAGTGATCAATACAAATAGCTGGAGCAGTGCACCTTATACTGCTGCATTTGGAATTACGAAAGCTGGAACCTACACATTGACAGTTACATTTGACCGTCAGAAGTATAATGGAAGTGAATGGGAGAATACAGGGGAGCAGGATACTAAACAGGTGAATTTCAGTATTACACAGGCGCAGACTGTAACTGCAACTCCGACTCCGCAGCCGAATGGAGCAAGTGCGAAAACAGCGGTAAAGACAGGAGATACGACTAATATCACACCGTTTGTGATTATTCTGGCGATTGCAGCAGGATGTATTGTGGGAGTTGTGGTATACAAAAGACGAAAGAAATAAGAGTTATCTGAAGAAAAAATACAGGGGAATATGTAAAATATAAAATTATTAGCACTCATTTTTAGTGAGTGCTAATTTTTTCTTGACTTTTGGAATAAATGGTATTACTATATCTTTCAGAGAAGCAACTTACAGGAGTCAAAAGCTATTTCAAAGGATAAACAGGAGAGGATAGTTTTGGCTCCGGAGGCAGAGCAGATAAGAATGCAGTATATTGACAGATAAAGTTGCGGCAAATGATTAAAAACAAAAAGGAGTGTGGACAGCATGGCTGTAAAACATGGAAATTTATCAATTAACAGTGAAAATATTTTCCCAATCATCAAGAAATGGTTATATTCCGATCATGATATTTTTGTAAGAGAGCTGGTCTCCAACGGATGCGATGCGATTACTAAACTGAAAAAACTGGAAGTAATGGGAGAATATACTTTTCCGGAAGGATACAAACCGGAGATTCAGGTAATTGTTAATCCCGATGAGAAAACTCTGAAATTCATCGATAATGGTATTGGCATGACTGCTGATGAAGTAGAGAAATACATTACCCAGATTGCTTTTTCAGGTGCAACTCAGTTTCTTGAGAAATATAAAGACAAAACTACAGATGATCAGATGATCGGTCATTTTGGACTTGGATTTTATTCTGCATTTATGGTGGCGGATGAAGTGCATATTGATACACTTTCCTATACAGAAGGTGCACAGCCTGTACACTGGTCCTGCGATGGCGGAACAGAATATGATATCCAGGAAGGTAACAAGAATACGATTGGTACAGAAATCACCCTGTTCCTGAATGAAGACTGCTTGGAATTTGCAAATGAGTACCGTATGCGTGAGATTCTTGAGAAATACTGTTCCTTCATGCCGGTTCATATTTACCTTTCCAAAGCAAATGCACCTCAGGAATATGAGACAATTGATGAATCTGAGTTAAGAGACGATGATGTAGTTGTTGAACATATTCATGAGGAAGCAAAGACAGAAGAAAAAGAAAATGATAAAGGTGAAAAGGAAGTTGTTGAAATTTCTCCTGCAAAGGATAAAGTAAAGATCAATAAACGTCCGGTTTCTATCAGTGATATTAATCCGCTCTGGATGAAGCATCCAAATGAATGTACAGATGATGAATACAAGGAATTTTACCGCAAGGTATTTATGGATTACAAGGAGCCTCTGTTCTGGATCCATCTGAATATGGATTATCCGTTCAATTTAAAAGGTATCCTCTATTTCCCGAAGATCAATACCGAGTATGATTCCATTGAAGGAACCATCAAACTTTACAACAATCAGGTATTTATCGCAGATAATATCAAAGAAGTCATTCCGGAATTCTTAATGCTCTTAAAAGGTGTTATCGACTGTCCGGATCTGCCTCTGAACGTATCACGTTCTGCGCTGCAGAATGACGGTTTTGTCAAGAAAATTTCCGAGTACATTACCAAGAAAGTGGCTGACAAGCTCATCGGCATGTGCAAGACAGAGAAAGAAAACTACGAAAAATACTGGGATGATATCAGCCCGTTTATCAAATACGGCTGCTTAAAAGATACAAAGTTCTGTGACAAGATGAATGATTATATCCTCTTTAAGGATATCAATGACAAGTATCAGACACTTCCGGAACTTCTCGTTCCTGTTGAGGACGAAAAGAAAGACGACGAAAAGACGACCGAAGATGCAAAGACGGAAGAATCCAAGTCAGACGATGCAAAAGAGGAAGAAAAAGAGCCGGAACGCAGCACGATCTACTATGTAACAGACAAGGCTCAGCAGGGACAATACATCAAGATGTTCAAGGAACAGGGCATGAATGCCGTAATCCTCGATCACAACATCGATACTTCCTTCATCACACAGTTAGAGCAGCGCAACGAGCACTATCAGTTCAAGCGTATTGATGCAGATGTCACAGATGCCTTAAAATCCGATGATGCAGCAGATCTGACCGAGGAAACCAATACCCTTTCCGATCTGTTCAAAAAGACACTGAACAACGATAAGCTTACGGTAAAAGTAGAAAGCTTAAAGGATGCGGATGTTGCCTCTATCCTCACACTCTCCGAACAGGGCAGACGTATGCAGGATATGATGAAGATGTACGCAGCCGGCGGTATGGGCGGTATGGACCCGAATATGTTTGCAGCAGACCAGACTCTGACTTTAAATGCAAACAACGCTCTGGTAAAATATCTGTTCGAACACAAAGATTCCGAACATTCCGACATGTTTGCAGAACAGCTCTATGATCTGGCCATGCTTTCCAACCAACCATTGTCCGCAGAGGCTATGACAAAGTTCGTAAAGCGAAGCAACGATATCATGTTACTGTTAACCAAATAAAAAATGGTATGAAAAACTCCGAAGCTGTATGCTTCGGAGTTTTTTGCTTCTATAGATATTAAAAGATATTAAAAATTACGAAAAATGTCTGCGGCTCCCTCTCAGATACCCCACATGCACCAGAATTGCCACGGTCGTACCGATTAAAATTCCCACCATTACATCGGTCGGAAAATGAACAAAGTGATACAGTCTGGAAAACGCAATCAGTGTTGCTAAAATCACTGCCGGAATTCCAAGCTTTTTATCATTACATAAAATTGCGATGGATGCAGCAAATCCGTTCATGGAATGCCCGGACGGAAAGGAATAATCCTTTGGGCTTTTTATGAGCAGGGCAATCTGTGTATCCAGCCAGCAGGGTCTTGGTCTTGCGATCAGATTTTTCAGGATCAGATTTCCAATGATAAACGTAATTGCCATGGATATCACCATCTGGATTCCAATTTTGCGGTATTTCTTCGGAATACAAAGCGCAAGGCCAAGTACAATCCAGAAAATACCGGCATTTCCTATCGTGGAGAGTCCTGTCATGATATGGTCAAGAACCGGCTGATGAATCTTCTGCAGTGCATATAAAATATCAAATTCCCATTTCATGTTGTCTCTGTATTTTCTCCTGTTGTAAAATATTTCTCATATGTGCTGAAAAAAGAATCCGTCCCGATGCCGGACACATCTTTTAATGTCACATCGTCCCACAGATTATCATTTAAGCAAAACGTGGAATTCTTCACAAACGTCTGGTACTCGTTTTCAAATCGTTCTTTTTTTTTCTTTACACGGATTTTTTCCTTGTTTTCCTCCGTCAGATCTTTTTCAAATTTGTTCAGACAGCGGATGATATAATACCCGTCATCTGCCGCAATCACATCGGAACACGCTCCGTCATCGAGATTAAACACGATCTCCTCCATCGCATCCGGATAAGTTCCACGTGCAATGGTGCGCTCAAACTCCCTCGACTGATTGTAAGCACTCGCAACCGAGGCAAAATCATCTCCCGCTGCAAGATTTTCCTGCACCGCACGCAGTGCTTCTTTTTCTTTTACATAGATCTGTTGTACCCGGACCACTCTCGCTTCATCATCACTGATCTCCTCATCGGTTCCCTGTGTCAGCGCATGATACAGCTTTTCTGCCAGTGCATACTCTTCATATGCTGTACGGATCTCTCTCTCATACAGACCGATGAACGTTTTTTCTTCCTCCGTAAGTGACTGGTAATATTCTTTTGCCGCACGTGCTGCCTGTTTCTTTTCCTGCTCACTCAGATGCATGTCCTGATTTTCTGCCAGAATATCCATACATGCAATATGTGTCAGTTCCTGAACCGTCACATCCTTGACATACTGTTCTAAATCCGCATCATAGGATTCCCAGAGATCCGTTCCGTACGCTTTGCCATACAGGTTGCGGTAATTGCACAAATACAGTTTTGCATATCTAATATCATATTTATGATCATTGATCCGCACAATGGCATTATGGTTTCTCAGCTGCCCTGACGACAGGCGAATCTGTGTATTTCCAACCTTACAGCCTCCGAGTGACGGTACCGTAAGCGCTGCCATAAGAAAAATCCCCGCCAGTTTCCATCTCTTTTTTTTCATACCATTTTATCCTTCTACGACAAGAAAGCGACCATCGGGAATTGCAAAAACCTCACTCGCCTCTAACAGTTCTTCCTCACTCATTCCGGCGACATCCATCCCCGCGTCATCAAAATAATCCCGCACTTCTTTTATATTTTTGCAGACAACCGCCATGCAGTCCTCCAGAAACTCTTCTGCTTCCTCCGGGCTTTCCGCTACCGCCTCCGGGAAAAGTTGTGTCTGGTGTTCCAGAAAATAATGTAAAATCTCCTCATCGTATTCGTTCATACCTTTTTCCTCCCTGTGAATCACTTTCTATTATTATAACGAAGGAATTTCTCTGTGACAATCCCTTAATTCCACTCCATGACTCCCAGTTTTTTCAGTTCCTGATATAACCGCCCCACCGGAAGTCCCACCACATTGTTATAATCACCATGGATTTCCTTCACAAAAGCAGCTGCCTGTCCCTGAATTCCATAGCTTCCCGCCTTATCCATCGGCTCTCCGCTGGCAATATAGCGCCGGATTTCCGCGTCATCCAAAGGATACATGCAGACATCTGTTTTCTCATAAAATGAAGTTTCCCCGGTTCTGCCGTTTTTATCAATAAAAACAAGCGTTACTCCCGTGTATACGCTGTGGGTATGTCCGGACAGCATCGAAAGCATATGGGCTGCATCCGCTTCATCCCGCGGTTTCCCGAGAATATTTCCATCACAGGCAACCACCGTATCGGCCCCGATCACCAGAATGTCCTGCGGCGTAACCAGCTCCGGATGGATTTCATTGTAGGAAAGAATTCCTGCGGCCACTTCTTCCGCTTTCTGACGGGAAAGTTCTAACACTGCCCCATCCACAGAACCAGCAGTAATGACTTCTTCTCCCTTCGCCGGACAAATTTCAAATTCCAGTCCGATCTGTTCGAGCAGCTCTTTTCTCCGCGGTGACGCAGAGGCAAGTACAATTCGACTCATAATGTGACAACCTCCTTCAGGTGAAACGAATAGATGAGTTTTTCTTCCGCCACCATTTTTTTTGTATCCGTAGAAAATACACGGCTTAATGCATCTGCATACAGCTGAAGCTGTGTCTGATAGCGCATCAAAAGTTCCTGCGCCTGTTTTACCCGGTCCGTTTTGTAATCCAGCAAAATAATTTTATCATTTTCCATCCAGAAAACATCTATGATTCCCTGTACCAGCACCGTCCCGCCGGATGCCTCCATCTGATGCTGCATCACAAACGGTCTCTCCCGGTACAGATCCCCACGCACAGCTGCTGCTGCCATCCGGGGAGCAATCGGACTTTCCACAAACGCTTCGATCATTTCCGGAATAACAAGCGCATACCATTCCCCCGGCAGTTGTCCGTTTGCAAGCATCCGGTCCAGTTCCTGTTTCACAAATGCAGAAACTGCTCCCGCATCAGAGGTATCTATATCTGCAATCGCAGCAAAATCCAGACATTCCATCACCCGGTGCACCGCGGTTCCCCGCATAGCACCCTGATTTACGTTTTCAGCTGCCGGATACTCTCTGTCCTCTTCTCTTGCAAAGTCCGGAACATACACTTCACGGTCTTCCTGCAGAAAATCCGGCACCACGGCTTCTCCCTCGGACCTGTCATACTGTAAGACAAGCGATGCATGCTTCAGTTCCGAAACCGAATATTTACTTTTTTTGCCGGCCTCACTCTGATATGGGTAACGATAGGAAAACCACTGGTCATACTGCTGAAGCAGTTCCGGTTTCGCATGATCGATATGCTGCAGAAGTTCCTCATAATTTTCCCTGCTGTCTGCCGCCTGTTCCACCTCTTCCCATACAATTTTTTCCGGTGGAACCACATCGAGCGTATATTTCTGCGGATAAGAAAGCATGGCCGGAAGAATCCAGTCCAGGTAACTGGCTGCCCGGACCCTCTGCCGGTAACTGACCGGCTTCCCCGGAAGTACATTTCCGGTATATTCGGAAAACGTTTTTTTGGCATCTTTGATCATTCCGGTCAAAACCAGTTTTTCTTTTGCCCTCGTCAGTGCTACATACAATATGCGCAGTTCCTCTCCGAGATTTTCCCTGCGGATCCGGTCTGCAATCTCCGACCGGAACACACTGTTTTTTTTCACTCTGGGCTGCCCGGAAATCTCACAGATTCCAAGGCCTAAATCCGGATGTACCACCAGCCGGTCGCTGGCATCCATCTGATTCATTTTTCTTCCCAGACCGGACACAAAAACGACCGGAAACTCCAGTCCCTTACTCTTATGAATGGTCATCACGCGGACAACATTGGCATTTTCTCCTGTGGTATCTGCCTCCCCGAAATCCACTTCATATTTCTGAAGCTTATCGATATAACGCAGAAAATGAAACAATCCCCGGTAGCTTGTTTTCTCGTAATCAACCGCTTTTTCCACCAGCATTGCAAGATTTGCCGCACGGCGCTCCCCCGCTGGCAATGCCGCCGCATAATTTCCATATCCGCTAAGCTGCAGAATCTTCTGGATCAGTTCATGGATCGGCAGATCCTGTTTTCCCCGCAGTTTACGATACATCCGGTAAAAGTCATAAAGTGCGCCCTCCGTGGCATCCTGCATGGCATGCATTGCAGCTTCCGCAAACGAACACTCCGGATTGTCCACACGAATCTGTGCCATTTCTTCCTCATCCAGTCCCACCAGGGGAGACCGAAGAACCGCCGCCATCGGAATATCCTGATAGGGATTATCCAGAATCCGCAGCATTGCCAGCACCGTCTGAACCTCCGATGCCGAAAAATATCCGGTCGAAGATTCCACATATGCCGGTATCCCCGCTCCCTGCAGAACCTGCACAAAATCTGTTCCGTAGTCTTTTAAACTTCGAAGCAGGATGACAATATCGGAATAACGCAGCGGCCGAAGCTGTCCACTCTCCTTATCCGTCACCTGCATGTGCTGCTTCATATCCGCAATACGCGTGGCAATCATATGCGCTTCCATCTGTCCTTTTGTCAGATTCTTTGTCTCTGAAAGCAATTCGTCTTTTTCATCCAAAAGCAAAAGCTCCGGTTTAAATCCTTTAGCATTCTCATCATAATTTTTTGCCCCGTAATACAATGCCGCATCCCGGTCATACGCAACCCGTCCCAGATCCGGACTCATAATTTTGTAGAAGATATCATTACAGAAATCAAGCACCTGTGCACGGCTTCGAAAATTCATATGCAGATCAATTCTCTGCTGCAGACTCTCTTCCGTCGAAAAAGATGCATATTTATCCATAAAAAGTTCGGGGCGTGCAAGCCGGAACCGATAGATGCTCTGCTTGACATCTCCCACCATAAACAGATTATGCCCGCCTTCCGGCTCCATGGAAATCGCACGCATGATCTCTTCCTGTACCTGGTTGCTGTCCTGATACTCATCGATCATGATTTCGCGGAACTGTTCCGAAAGCTCCCGCGCCGCATCGGTCCGCACCAGGCAGCCGTCTTTTTGCTGCACGAGAATTTCAAGCGCAAAGTGTTCCAGATCGGCATAATCAAGAATATTTTTGCTCCGTTTTTTCTCCGCAAACGCTTTTGCAAACTGCTCCGTCAGATCAATCAGCACCCCGATGGGCTCCCGGCAGTCGGCAATCTCCTCCGCAATCGCAGCGCTGTCCTTCTCAAAGAACTGCTCTTTTAACTTCTGCAGCTCCTTTTTACATGCATCGCGCTCCGCCTTTACCTGATCTTTCAGCGTTTCACTCACATCGTCTGCCTTTTTCCGCGAAAGTGCTTTAAACTTCATTCCGGCCATCGCGCGC
>OICT01000945.1_pt1 | contig 12617 bp, 16 predicted proteins | sample 1581331 | NCBI WGS metagenome assembly OICT01 (sample SAMEA3882544, study PRJEB24775) | human gut metagenome | biome: human-associated habitat; feature: intestine environment; material: feces | place: Netherlands | collected 2009/2010 | reverse complement strand
CACCCCTGATGGGTTTCTTTCGTAACGATCTTCCTTTCCGATGGCGGAAGATTTCTGAGTTTTTCGACAGACTCAATTTCTTTCACTGTGCCCTCAGTATACCAGGGTCGCTGTCCGAAAAATCGGACTGTGACGGCCGGGTGACAAAACTGTTATACCATCTTTAAGGAATCTTAAAGGTTCCCCCCTTGTTTCTTTAAGTGTTTTTCTTTATACTGGACGTCATAAACCGGGATAGATGAGCTGCATCTCATATCCAGCCGTCCTCCGTTCCGCACTTGACAGAACGGAGGAGATGTAGTACACTTGGTGTTTCAATTATCTTGATACACTTGACGCTGTACGCACAGAGAAAGGAAAGCGCCTATGGAAACGTTATAAACCATCAATTTTGTCATAGCGGTTATTTTCTTCGTCTGCTATACCTATCAGTTCCTGTATATCCCGGTGCCCTGGCTGCGGAAGGCCCGGCCCCACGGCCCGGCCAAGGACAACCGGTACGCCGTTCTGATCTGTGCCCGGAACGAGCAGCGGGTCATCGGCGACCTGATCGCCAGCCTCCGGGGGCAGACGTATTCGCAGGGTCTGCTGTCCATTTTCGTCCTGGCGGACAACTGCACCGACGACACGGCCATGGTGGCCCGGGTGGCCGGGGCCAACGTGTATGAGCGGTTCAACCAGGTGCAGGTGGGCAAGGGCTACGCTCTGCAGGAGCTGCTGGAGCACCTGGAGCAGGACTATCCCCAAGGATTTGACGGATACTTCGTGTTTGACGCGGACAATATTCTGGCTCCCAACTATGTGGAGGCCATGAACCGGACGTTTTCCGACGGCCATGACATCGTCACCAGCTTCCGCAACAGCAAGAACTACGGCGACAACTGGATCAGCGCCGGTTATGCACTGTGGTTCCTGCGGGAGAGCCGATATCTCAACCACGCCCGGTTCCTGCTGGGCACCAGCTGCGCCGTGTCCGGCACCGGCTTCCTGTTCAGCCGCCGGGTGCTGGAGGAGACGGGCCCCTGGTCCTTCCACCTGCTGACGGAGGATATCCAGTTCTCCGTGGACCAGGTGACCCGGGGCCGGAAGATCGCCTTCTGCCCCGAGGCGGTGCTGTATGACGAGCAGCCCACCACCTTCCGCCAGTCCTGGAACCAGCGGCTGCGGTGGTCCAAGGGGTATTTGCAGGTATTCCGGGGCTACGGCGCCAAGCTGCTGCGGGGCGCGGCCGGGGGGAGCTTCTCCTGCTACGACATGGCGGCGGCCATTATGCCGGCCTTCGTCCTGTCGGCCACGGCCATCGTCTGCAACGTGACGGCGGCCATTCTGGGGGCCGTCCACGGGGAGGACCTGACCATCGCCCTGTGGTCCGTGGGGCAGATGCTGCTGAATATGTATCTGACCCTGTTTGTGCTGGGGGCCATCACCACCGTCACCGAGTGGCGGCGCATCCATACCAAGGCGGTGAAAAAGGTGATCTACGCCTTCACCTTCCCGCTGTTTATGTTTACTTATATTCCCATCTCCTTTGCGGCGCTGTTCAGCAAGGGGGAGTGGAAGCCCATCGAGCACCGGGTCAGCGCCGCGTCCCTGCGGGGCCGGGGCCGGGAGGAGCTGCTGCCCTTCTGACCGGCAGTCTGCCGCCGGTGCAATCCGAGAAATGAGAGGCGATCACCATGTACACCATCCTGGTCTGCGACGATGAAAAGGACATCGTGTCGGCCCTGAACATCTATCTGTCCGCCGAGGGCTACCGGGTGCTGACGGCCTATGACGGCTATCAGGCCCTGCGCCTGCTGGAACGGGAGGAGGTGCACCTAATCCTGCTGGACGTGATGATGCCGGGGATGGACGGCATCACCGCCATGACCCGGCTACGGCAGAGCCACAACCTGCCGGTGATCCTGCTGACGGCCAAGTCCGAGGATACGGACAAGGTGCTGGGGCTGAACATGGGGGCCGACGACTATGTGACCAAGCCCTTCAACCCCGTGGAGCTGCTGGCCCGGGTCCGGTCCCAGCTGCGGCGGTATATGACCCTGGGCGGCGGCCATACGGCCCCCTCCGCCGTGACCATCGGCGGGGTCAGCCTGGACGACAACGCCAAAACCGTCACCGTGGACGGGGACACCGTGAACCTGACGCCTCTGGAATACGACATTCTGCGGCTGCTGATGCAGCATCCGGGAAAGGTGTTCTCGCCCCACGAGATATACCGCCGGGTGTGGCACGAGGACCCGGCGGCGGACAATCCTGTGGCCGTCCATGTGCGGCACATCCGGGAGAAGATCGAGATCAACCCCGCAGAGCCCCGGTATCTGAAGGTGGTCTGGGGCAAGGGGTATAAAATGGAGGGGACGGCACAGTGAAAAAGCTCCTGAGCGCCATATGGGCCAAGGCCCTGGCCTTCCTGCTGACGCCTCTGGCCGGAGTTGCCGCCGTAAACGGCGGCTGTGGGTGGTGACGGTCCTATGTGCGGTGGTGGCCGTGGGGTCGCTGCTGTTCTCTCTGTCGGCGGCGGGGCATTGGCCGGGCCATGAGGGCATCCATCTGACCTGGCTGGACCGGATCCCCCTGGACGTGTTTGTGCTGGCCCTGGCCGGTGAGTGGCTGATCTATGAGAATGCTTCGTATTACCCCTTGTCCGTCCTGGGGGAGGTCGTGTTCGTGGCCCTGGCGTACCTGTTCATCCTGGCGTTCACGGCCCGGTGCAAGGCCGGCATGGTGCTGGCGGACCTGGTGGTGCTGCGGCTGCTGCGGCTGCTGAGCCGGGGGGCGGTCTGGGCCTGGCGGCATCTGCGGGTGCTGGTGCTGAGCCTGCCCCTTACCTGGAAAACCGCCGCGGTGCTCGTCGCCCTTATGGCGGCGGAGCTGCTGATGCTTGCGTATGATCTCAACGAGGCAGAGCTGGCGGTGTATCTGGCGCTGCATATCCTGATTCTGGGGGCGGCCATGTGGCAGGTGCTGGCCCTGCGGAAGCTGCAGCAGGGGGGCGAAAACCTGGCCAAGGGGGACTTCTCCCATCCCATCACCCTGAGCCGGGGGGCTTTGCCGGAGCTGAAGCGCCATGCGGCCAACCTGAACTCCGTGCAGCAGGGCATCCAGCAGGCGGTGGAAGAGAAGATGAAGTCCGAGCGGCTGAAAACCCAGCTGATCACCAACGTGTCCCACGACATCAAAACGCCCCTGACCTCCATTGTCAACTATGTGGACCTGCTGAAAAAGGAGGAGATGCCCTCCGACAGCGCAAGGGAATACCTGGAGGTGCTGGACCGGCAGTCCCAGCGGCTGCGGAAGCTGACAGAGGACCTGGTGGAGGCATCCAAGGCGTCCACCGGGAATATCCCGGTGTCCCTGGTCCCCACGGACCTGAACGTGCTTCTGAGCCAGGTGTGCGGCGAGTATCAGCAGAGACTGGAAAAGCAGGTGCTGGAAGCCGGTGCTGTCGCTGTGTGAGCCGGAAGCCGCGGCCATGGCCGACGGGCGGCTTCTGTGGCGGGTGCTGGACAACCTGATGAGCAACATCTGCAAATATGCCATGCCCGGGACCCGGGTGTATCTCACCACCGAGAGGGAGGGGGACACCGCCCGGATGGTGGTCCGGAACATCTCCCGCTATCCCCTGAACATCTCCGCCGACGAGCTGACGGAGCGCTTCGTCCGGGGGGACAGCTCCCGCTCCACCGAGGGCAGCGGCCTGGGCCTGTCCATCGCCACCAGCCTCATGTCCCTGCAGGGCGGCGGCTTCCGCCTGACCATCGACGGGGACCTGTTCAAGGTGACGCTGACCCTGCCCGCCGCCGGGGCGGAGGAATAAAAACGCAGCTTGTCAAAAAAGATTTTTTGACAGGACGGTCCAAAAAGGGCAAAGCCCTTTTTGGACCGTCTTTATTTTGTTGCAGGCCGGGGAAAAATCGTGTATGATAGAGGGGAATGACAAAAAAGCGAGGTACTTCCCATGAAGATCATGGCCATCGACTACGGCGACGCCCACACCGGCATTGCCATTTCCGACGCCACCGGCACGCTGGCGGGCTTTTCCACCGTTATCAACAGCCGCCGGCCGGAGGTGGTGGCCCAGGAGATCGCTGCCCTCATCCCCCAGCACGGGGTCGGGGAGCTGGTGCTGGGCTATCCCAAAAACATGGACGGCACCCTGGGGCCCCGGGCGGAGAAGGCCGCCGCCTTCGGCGAGACCTTGAAGGAGCTGACGGGCCTGCCGCTGACCCTTTGGGACGAGCGGCGCACCACCATCGACGCCCACAACATCCTGTTCAACAACGGACAGAATGCCAGAAAGCGGAAGAAAACCGTGGATGCCGTGGCGGCGGCCCTGATGCTGGAGGGGTATCTGACCCGGAAGCGGCTGGAGGCGGAGCGATGAACGTGCTCATCATCGGCGGCGGCGCGTCGGGCATGGCGGCGGCCCTGACGGCGGCCCGGCAGGGCCATCAGGTGGTGCTGGCGGAGCGGCAGGCCCGGGTGGGCCGGAAGCTGCTGTCCACCGGCAACGGCCGCTGCAACCTCACCAACGAATACGCCCTGCCGGACCGCTATCACGGGGAGGAGCCGGACTTCTGCCGCTTCGCCCTGGAGGACCCGGAGCTGTCGGCGGCGGGGACCCTGGACTTCTTCCGGCAGCTGGGGCTGGTCACCGTAACGGAGCCCGGCGGGCGGGTGTATCCCCTGAGCAACGCCGCCTCGTCGGTGCTGGATGTGCTGCGGTTCGCCCTGGAGCAGCAGGAGAACATCCGGATACGCACCGGCTGCGTCATCCGCCAGCTGAAGCACCGGGACGGGCAGTTCCAGGCCCGGACCGAGGAGGGGGACGTCATCACGGCCAGGCGGTGCATCCTGGCCGCAGGCGGAGCCGCCGGGGCCAAGCTGGGCGGCGGCATGGACGGCTATCAGCTGGCCCGGCAGCTGGGCCACCATCGGACGGTGCTGTACCCCTCCCTGGTGCAGGTGTGCACCGACCCCACCTACCCCCGGGGGCTCAAGGGCGTGAAGGCCCAGGCTGCCCTGACTCTGACCCGGGAGGGTGAGACGCTGACCGCCGGTCAGGGCGAGGTGCTGTTTACGGAATACGGCGTCAGCGGCCCGGCGGTGTTCGACCTGTCCCGGGCGGTGGCCGCCGGCGGCGACGGCCTGACGCTGCACCTGGATTTTCTGCCCGGGTGGAGCCGGGAGGATACCCTGACCTGGCTGCGTAGCCAGCGGACGGCCCTATCCCGGCAGGAGGCCGGTGCGCTGCTGACCGGCGGCGTCCACCCCCGGCTGGGGCGGATGCTGTGCAAGGCGGCGGGCATATCCGGCAGCCAGCCGGTATCGGAGTTGACGGACCGGCAGCTGGAGGCCCTGTGCCGCCAGGTGCGGGAGTTTACCCTGCCCATCACCGGCACCTGCGGCTTTGACCAGGCCCAGGTCACCGCCGGGGGCCTGCGCACCGGGGAATTTGACCCCCGGACCATGGAGAGCCGCCTGGTGCCGGGGTTCTACGCCTGCGGCGAGGTGCTGGATATCGACGGCGACTGCGGGGGCTTCAACCTGCAGTGGGCCTGGGCCTCCGGCCGGTTGGCGGGACGGCTGTTACATATTTAATAAAGAAGGGGGAATCGCATATGAGACGGGAAGCCCTGTGGAACCGCCTGTATCTGTCCGGCATTGACAGCCGGGCGGCGGAGTTGGCCCGGGAAAACGGGCTGGGGCTGGAGATCGCGGCGTTCTGCTATGCCCCCAATCTGGAGGACCCGGCGGTGCTGTCCGCCGTCCGCTCGGATATGGCGGGGCTTGACCACTTCTGGTTCCACGCCCCCTTTGCGGAGCTGGCCCCCTGTGCCATCGACCCGCTGGTGCGGCAGGTGACGGAAAAACGCTACCGCCAGGCGGCGGACCTGGCCCAAGACCTGGGAGTGCGGCGGCTGGTGATCCACGGGGGCTTCGTGCCCCAGGTGTACTTCCCGGAGTGGTATGTGGAGCAGTCGGTGCTCTTCTGGCGGGAGTTCCTGCGGCAGCTGCCGCAGGATATGACCGTCGCCCTGGAAAACGTCATGGAGCCGCAGCCCCGGCTGCTGGCGGAGATCGCCCGGCAGGTGGACGATCCCCGGCTGGGCCTGTGCCTGGACGTGGGCCATGCCAACACCTTCGTCAGCCGGGTGCCGCCTCTGGAATGGGTGGCCCCCATGGCCCCGTGGCTTCGGCACGTCCACCTGCACAACAACGCGGGGCACGATGACCTCCACGACCCCCTGGGCCAGGGGACCCTGGCTATGGAGCAGGTGCTGGACACCATCCTGGAGCTGTGCCCGGCGGCTACCTTTACATTGGAAAATCAGGACTGCGGCCCGTCTCTTGCGTGGCTGCGGGAACACGGATACGGAGCGAACACATGACAAGGCAGGAATTGACAGCATATATGGAGCCCATTCTCCCGGCAGACCGGGAGTCCATGGACGCCGCCCGGCGGCGGCAGGCGGAGCTGGCCAAGCCCCCGGGCAGTCTGGGGGCGCTGGAGGATATGTCCATCCGGCTGGCGGGGGTCCTGCGGACGGCCCGGCCGGAGGTCCGGCGGTGCCGGGTGACGGTGCAGCAGGCGGTGAACATGACCCGGCACAAAACCGGGATGTCCGCATTGGCGGCGTATTTCGGCGACGACGTGCAGGTGGTGGACGTGGGCATCCGGACGCCGGTGCCCTGCCCCCAGGTGCTGGACCGGAAGGTCCGGTTTTCCACCGGCGATATCGCCGTGGAGCCCGCCATGACGGAGCAGCAGGCCCTGGACGCCCTGGCCGTGGGGCTGGACCTGGCCCGGCAGGCCAAGGCCGAGGGCATAGACGCCGTGGGCGTGGGGGAAATGGGCATCGGCAACACCACCACCTCCGCCGCGGTGCTGGCGGCGCTGACCGGGGCCTCCGTGGAGGAGGTGACCGGCCGGGGCGGCGGCCTGACGGACCGGGGCTTCGAGACGAAAAAGCGGGTGCTGCGGCAAGCGCTGGCCCTGCATCATCCGGACCCCGGCGACCCGGTGGCCGTTCTGGCGGCGGTGGGCGGCCTGGACATTGCCGCCATGACGGGGCTGTTTCTGGGCTGCGCCCATGAGGGACTGGCGGCGGCGGTGGACGGGTATATCTCCATCGTGGCGGCCCTGTGCGCCGTGCGTCTGTGCCCCCGGGTCCGGGACGCACTGTTTCTGTCCCACGCCTCCTATGAGATCGGGTATCGCCTGGCGGCCCGGGAGCTGGGGCTGGAGCCGTGCCTGCTGCTGGGGATGCGGCTGGGCGAGGGCAGCGGCTGCCCGCTGCTGTTCCGGGTGATGCAGGGGGCCTGCGCGGTGCTGAACCATATGGCCACCTTCCCGGAGGCGGCCATTGAGGACGGATATCTGGCCCCCATCCGGCAGGGGGACGCATTCACGGTGGACAAATCATGAGAATTTTACTTCTTGGCGGCAGCAAAAGTGGAAAGAGTATGCTGGGCCAGCGGCTGACCCGGCAGCTGGCCGATGGCGGGCCCATGATCTATTGGGCCACCCTGGAGCCCCGGGACGGCGAGGACCGGGCCATCGTCCGCCGCCACCTGGCGGAGCGGGACGGCTGGGGCTTCGGGACCCTGGAGCGGGGCCGTGCTCTGCCGGAGGGCCTGGCGCTGGTGCCCCGGGAAAGCGCGGTGCTGTTCGACAGCGTAACGGCGTGCCTGGCGTGCCAGATGTTCTCCGGCCCGCAGCCGGACGCCGCAGCTCCGGAGCGAACGGCAGAGGAACTGCTGACCGTCAGCCGGCATCCCCGGCACTTCGTGTGCGTATGCGACGAGCTGTGGCGGGACGGCGTGACCTATGAGCCGTGGACGGAGCATTATCGCCGGGGACTGGCGGAGATCTGCCGGGCCCTGGCGGCGGAATTTGACGCGGTGGCGGAGCTGGCGGCGGGCTGCGTCCGGGTATGGAAGGGGGAGTTGCCGGATGCGTGATTGGATCTGCGGATTTTTCATGGCCTGGGGCATGTTCCTGGCCATTCCCTGCCCCAGGAAAATATGGAGCGAGGGCGCCCGGCAGAAAATGCTGGTGTGCATGCCCCTGGTGGGCCTGCTGGCCGGAGGCGTATGGGCCGGGGCGTGGCTTCTGCTGCGGGGCGCGCCGGGGCCGGTGCGGGCGGCGGTGTGCGCCGCCGTGCCGTGGCTGGTCACGGGGTTCATGCACCTGGACGGCTACATGGACGTGTGCGACGCGGTGCTGTCCCGGCGGGACCTGGCCACCCGGCAGCGAATCCTGAAGGACTCCCACTGCGGGGCCTTCGCCGTGATCTGCATGGTGCTGCTGGCCATGGGCCAGTGGAGCCTGTTCCTGGCGGCGGAGGACGTATCCTGGCTGGCCCTGCTGCTGATCCCGGCGGCCACCCGGGCCTGCGCAGGGCTGGCGGTGCTGGGGCTGCGACCCATGGGCACCAGCCAGTATGCCGCCATGGGCCCCGCCCGGGGCGGCTATGGGGCGGCGCTGTGGGTGCTGCTGGCCCTGTCCGTGGGGCTTCCCCTGTGGCTGGACGGGAGCTTCGGCCCTCTGGCGGCGGCGGCGGGGTACGGCCTGGCGGTGTGGTACTGCTTCCGGAATCTGGACGGCATGTCCGGGGATATCTCCGGCTTTGCCCTGACGCTCGGCGAGCTGTGCGGCTGCGGGGCGGCGATTCTGTGGAGGTGAGAGGATGGATCTGATCATTGGCGGCGCGTACCAGGGAAAGTGTACCTTCGCGGCGGAAAAATACGGCCTGGCGGCGGAGGATATCTGCGACCTGGCGGTAAGCGCCCCCGTTCCCGCCCGGTGCTATGTGCACCTGGAGGCCCTGACCCGGCAGGAGGCCCCGGAGGCGGCCCTTCCCCTGCTGCTGGCGGCGGAGGCGGTGATCTCCCGGGAGATCGGCAGCGGCGTGGTACCCATAGACGCCGGGGAGCGGGCTTGGCGGGAGCGCCACGGGCGGCTGCTGCGGCAGCTGGCGGAGCAGGCCGGTCATGTATACCGGATATTTTGCGGACTGACGGAGGAATTGAAATGAAGCTGACCCTTTTGCGCCACGGAGAAACCGACGGCAGCCGCCGGGACCTGTACTACGGGGCGGCGGATATCCCCGCCCTGCCGGAATCCCTGGCGGCCCTGCACGAAAACGCAGCGGCCTATCCCCGGGCCAAGCGGTACTATACCAGCGGCCTGCTGCGGACGGAGCAGACGTTGGAGGCCATCTACGGCCCCGTGGCCCATCAGCAGCTGCCGGGGCTGCGGGAGATGAACTTCGGCGATTTCGAGATGAAAAGCTATCAGGAGCTGAAGGACACGGCGGCCTATCAGGCGTGGATCACCGACGTGGAGCACAACGTCTGCCCCAACGGCGAAAGCGCCCCCCAGGTGCTGGAGCGGAACCGGGCCGCCATGGCTCAGGTGCTGGCGTCGGGGGAGGACGCCGTGTGCGTGGTCCACGGCGGCGTCACGGCGGGGCTGATGATGACCTGGTTCGGCGGCGGGCGGTACGAATACTCCGTGAAGCCCGGCACCGGGTTCACGGTGACGTTCCGGGACGGGGAGCCCGTGTCCTATGAAAGAGTGCCCGAATAGAGGGGCTGCGGAAGCAAATTCTCCGAAAAAACCGAAATTTTCTTCCGGAAAGACCTTGACGGACACTTGCCCGTGTGATAAAATCAACATTACCTGTGAGTATGGGGCTTTCTTTTTGCGCGCTTTTCGCTTCGGCGCGGGAGAGACGCCCTGTCCGGCAGGGAGGCAGAGAGCGGCCTTCGCCGGCCGCCAATCTAATAAGGAGGTGCCGTTAGATGCGCGTGAAGATCACTTTGAGATGCAACGAGTGCAAGCAGAGAAACTACAACACGATGAAAAACAAGAAGAACAGCCCTGACCGTCTTGAAATGAACAAGTATTGCCCCTTCTGCAGAAAGCATACGGTCCATACCGAGACCAAGTAATTGGAAGGAGATAGCACGATGGCAGAGGAAAAAAAGGTCAAGAAGGACCACGGCAAGTGGTTCCGCGAGATGAGAAGCGAACTGAAGAAGGTCGTCTGGCCTGACGGCAAGACCACCGCCAAGAACACCGGAACGGTGCTGCTGTGCTCTGTGGCAGTGGGCGCCTGCATCTGGATCTTCGACGGCGTGGCGGTGCTGCTGATCAAGACCCTCATCGGCGCGTTCACCGGCTGAGGAAGTGCGGCATGGCTGAAAACGCGAAATGGTATGTGATCCACACCTACTCCGGCTACGAGAACGCCGTGAAGGCGGCCATCGAGAAATCCGTGGTCAACCGCGGCATGTCCGATATGGTCCTCAAGATGGAGATCCCTATGGAAACCGTCACCGAGGTCACCGAGTCCGGCGTCATGAAGGAAGTGGAGCGCAAGGTATTTCCCGGCTACGTCCTCATCAAGATGATCCTGACAGATGACACCTGGCATCTGATCCGCAACATCCGCGGCGTCACCGGCTTCGTGGGCGAGGCCAACAAGGCCATCCCCCTGACGGAGGACGAGGTGGCGGCCCTGGGCGTGGAAAAGCACGAGATCGTGGTGCTGTACAACGTGGGCGACACCGTGAAGATCACGGACGGCCCCTTTACCAGCTTCACCGGTACCGTGGAGGAGATCGACCCCGAGAAGAACAAGGTCCGGGTGGCGGTCTTCATGTTCGGCAGAGAAACCCCCATCGATCTGGAGCTCGATCAGGTGGAGGTTCTGCACTGAGGCGCAGCAGTCTCTGCGCGGCAGGCCGGAGCATCCCCTCCGGCGCAAGTGGGAGAGACGGTGTCCGTCTCGCCAAAAGCGGTTTCCGGTATCGACCGGCCGCTACCACATTTTTATGAAGGAGGTGCCTATCCATGGCACAGAAAGTTGTTGGTTATGTAAAGCTGCAGATTCCTGCAGGCAAAGCGACCCCCGCACCCCCTGTCGGCCCCGCTCTGGGCCAGCACGGTGTCAACATTCAGGCATTCACCAAGGAGTTCAACGAGCGCACCAAGAATGACATGGGCCTCATCATCCCCGTGGTCATCACCGTCTACTCCGATCGTTCCTTCAGCTTCATCACCAAGACGCCTCCCGCGGCTGTGCTGATCAAGAAGGAGTGCAACATCGAGTCCGGTTCCGGTGTGCCCAACAAGACCAAGGTGGCCACCATCTCCAAGGCCTCCATCCAGAAGATCGCCGAGCTGAAGATGCGCGATCTGAACGCCGCTTCCCTGGAAGCAGCCATGAGCATGATCGCCGGCACCGCCCGTTCCATGGGCGTCGTCGTGGGCGAATAAGGAGGGTGTAAGAGATGTTTAGAGGTAAGAAGTATAAAGAAAGCGCCAAGCAGATCGACCGCGGGACCCTGTATGATCCCAAGGAGGGTCTGGAGCTGGTCTGCAAGACCGCATCCGCCAAGTTCGACGAGACCGTCGAGCTGCATGTGAAGCTGGGTGTCGACTCCCGCCACGCTGACCAGCAGGTCCGCGGCGCCATCGTCCTGCCCAACGGCACCGGCAAGACCGCCCGCGTCCTGGTGTTCGCCAAGGGCGACAAGGCCGACGCTGCCCGTGAGGCCGGCGCCGACTTCGTTGGCGATATGGATATGGTCGAGAAGATCCAGAAGGAAAACTGGTTCGGCTTCGACGTGGTCGTCGCTTCCCCCGACATGATGGGCGTTGTGGGCCGTCTGGGTAAGGTCCTGGGCCCCAAGGGCCTGATGCCCTCCCCCAAGGCCGGCACCGTCACTCCCGACGTGGCCAAGGCCGTGAAGGAAGTCAAGGCCGGTAAGGTGGAGTATCGTCTGGACAAGACCAACATCATCCACTGCCCCATCGGCAAGGTTTCCTTCGGCGCGGACAAGCTGTATGAGAACTATACCGCTCTGCTGGGCGCCATCATCAAGGCCAAGCCCGCCGCCGCCAAGGGCCAGTATATCAAGTCCTGCGTGGCCGCTTCCACCATGGGCCCCGGCGTCAAGATGAACGCCAACAAGCAGCTGTAAAAAAAACGGCTGAAACATTTGATATCTTCGGCTTGACAAACCGTCACGCCCCTGATATAATACCAGATGCGTTCCAAAGACAGCAGGTGGCGAAAGCCGTAAGTCCTGCCGAGGATGGCAAGTCATTTTGATTGCTTTTACCGTCCTCATGTCCTTTGGCATGAGGACGGTTTCCTTTTTTGAACGCACCGACAATTCTAACGGAGGTGAAATCAAAGAATGCCCAACGCAAAGGTTCTGTCTGAAAAGCAGGCGATCGTGGCGGCGCTGACCGAAAAGCTGCAGAATTCTGCAGCCGGTGTCATCGTTGATTACAAGGGCATCACCGTGGCAGAGGATACCGAGCTGCGCGCGGAGTGCCGTAAGAACAACATTGAGTACGCTGTCATCAAGAACACCCTGCTGCGTTTCGCTTTCAACAACTGCGGTCTGAACGAACTGGACGATCAGCTCAACGGTACCACTTCTCTGGCTATCTGTGTTGACGATCCCGTCGCCCCGGCCCGTGTGATGGCGGACTACGCAAAGAAGCTGAAGGACAAGTTCGAGATCAAGGGCGGTTTCATGGAGGGCAAGGTCGTCTCCATGGAGACCGTGAACGCGCTGGCGTCCATTCCCGC
>OICT01000918.1_pt1 | contig 12907 bp, 10 predicted proteins | sample 1581331 | NCBI WGS metagenome assembly OICT01 (sample SAMEA3882544, study PRJEB24775) | human gut metagenome | biome: human-associated habitat; feature: intestine environment; material: feces | place: Netherlands | collected 2009/2010 | reverse complement strand
CCGCCTTCACCCAGCATGATCAACGGCCCGAAAACCGGATCGTGCTCAACCACAACCCGCAACTCCTGAGCGCCAGCACGGTTAGCCATACTTTGCACCAACAGGCCGTGGACCCGCGCCTGTGGCCAGGCCATTTTTACGCGATCGAAAATAGCGTTCGCCGCTTGCTGGACTTCATTGGCTGTACGCAGGTAAAGCATGACGCCCTGAACTTCCGATTTATGTGGAATATCCGGCGAACGCAATTTCAGCGCCACCGGATAACCAATCTGTTCGGCAATATGCACCGCTTCGGTGCTATCGCTGGCAATCCAGGTAGGGAGCGTGTTCATGCCATACGCTTGCAGGATGGGCTGAACTTCATGGGTATCGAGCGACGTAGCCCCTTCGGCAATCGCCTGTTGCAACAGAAGATGCGCTTCTGCGGTATTGGAAGTCAGATTGCTGGGCAACGCCGGCGTTTCGCGTAGTTGCTTCTGATTACGCCGGTACTCCACCATATGCATAAAAGCAGTGATGGTTCCTTCCGGGGTACGGTAGGTCGGCAGCCCGGCTTCGCTGAATAAACGTCGTGCCTCTTGCGAGGAGTGCTCGCCGCACCAGTTCGTCAGCAAAGAGACATATTTGCTGCGGGGATGATGCTTTACCGCTTCAATTAATACTTGCGCGCTTTCTGTTGCGGGAGCAGCGGCGCTGGGCGAATGAATAACCATCAGCGCATCAAAATCCTGGCTGTGGAGCAGAATGTCCAGCGTTTTGACATAATGCTCGCTGCTGGCGTCATCGCGCAGATCGAGAGGGTTAGAGACTGCCACATGTTCTGGCAATGCATCGCGCAATTTCTGGCAGGTTTCTTCGCTTAGCGTTGCCAGCTTGCCATTGCGTGACCATAAGGCATCCAGCGCCAGCGCGGCAGGCGCAGCACCGTTGCTGATAATCATCAACCGGTCGCCACGCAGCGGGCGCATATGGCTAAGGGTTTCCACCGCCGAAAACAGTTCGTGGGTATCCTGTACCCGCAACAAACCGGCACGCTGAATAGCCGCATCCCATGCCGGGTCCATTCCTGCCGTCGTGTTGAGCAGTCGCTGTGCCGCCGGGCTACGTCCGCTTTTAATCACCAGAATCGGTTTATTACGCGAGGCACTACGGGCTGCCGAAACAAAGCGTCGCGCGTCGCTTAACTGTTCGAGATAGAGCAGGATGGCGCTGGTTTTACTGTCGCGCGCCAGATAGTCGAGCAATTCATCAACGTCGATATCCAGGCTGTCGCCGAGCGCAATAAAGTAGGAAAAGCCCATCTCACGCTGTTGCGCCCAGTCGAGGATGGTGTTGGAGACGGCTGCCGATTGTGAAATAAACGCCAGCTTGCCGCGTTTAATCGGCACAGGCGAAAAGCTGGCATTCAGACCTTGCCAGGGAGCCAGTAAACCCAGACTGTTTGGTCCAAGCAGGCGCATGTTATGGCGCAGGGCGCAGGCGCGGAGATCTTCGTGTTGCGATGCCGGGGCGGAAAGAATAATGCAGGTTTTACAGCCTTTCTCGCCGAGCTCTTCCAGAAGAGCAAGATTACGGCTGGCATTGGTACATAAAACCGCAAGGTCGGGTGTAAAGGGCAAGCTGGCAATATCCGGCCAGGCCAACACACCCAACACCGCTTTCCAGGCTGGCGTCACCGGGAGTACCGGTCCGTTAAAGCCTCCCGCCAGCAGGTTACGCATCATCAGGTAACCTGCGCGATTGGGTTTCATCGACGCGCCAATTACCGCTATCGATTTTGGTCGCAGTAGTGCTTCCAGTCCTCGCTGACTCATACCGGTCTCCCGCAGAAGTGACCGAATGATTTTAAACGCTTTCTAACTGTTCTGCTGTGATGCTACCCAGATGTTGCGTTTTTCCTGCCAGATAGCGTGTTTTAAAGCGGGTAAAATGCTCGCCTAACCCTGCTGCCGCCCCGGTATCGCCGGCCATATCTAACAGTGCGATGGCTACCTCGGCAGTACAATATTGGCCTGCAGCCTGGGCTTCACGCAGGCGATAGGCAGAAAGCCGGGAAAGATCGACGGAAATGACGGGAAGATTATCCAGATACGGACTTTTACGAAACATCTTGCGAGCTTCCGGCCAGGTACCATCGAGCATGATAAACAGCGGTGGCTTACCGGCAGGTGGTGTGAAGATCACTTCCCGTTGCTCATCAGCATACGAGGCGGGAAAGACCACCATTGGCTGATAATCCGGGTTTTGTACCAGATCCAGCAAATCCTGCGAGGGTTCGGTACGCGACCATTGAAACGCAACGGTATCAGGCAAAATATCAGCAATCAGACGCCCGGTATTACTGGGCTTCATTGGCTCGGTGTCGAACATCAGCAAACAGAAGCGACTTTTTGCTTGTGCTGGGGTAATTGTCGAACAGAGACATAATTTCTCTGGCAAAAGACAGCGTTGGCAGCGACGAACGCGATTACCGCGGGCAAGAAAAGGACGTGTTGCGCGCGCAATACGCTCGGCGCGTAACTGGAGAACAGCGTTTTCGGTCATAAGAGAGCGTCGAAAAAACGCCATTGTCGCAGAGGAGAAAACGGGGCACAAGATGCGCCCCGGTAAGATTAAAGAGATTCGTTCAGCCAGCTATCGAACGGCGCTTTCGGTACTGCGCCATTAAGCATGTCGACAACCTGACCGTTTTTGAAAATCATGATCGTCGGTATACTACGAATTCCAAAGCGACTGCTCAATTCACGTTCAGCTTCGGTATTCACTTTCACAAAGCGCACTTTACCGCTACGCTCTTGCGCGACATCTTCAAAAATTGGTGCGAAATTACGGCAGGGGCCGCACCACGGTGCCCAGAAGTCGATCACCACAGGTAGATCATCCTTCAGCAATTTGTCGAGTGTTTCACCGGTCGCATTAATCACCTCTCCGTCAAACAAGTCGTGACCGCAGCGTCCGCATTTTGCCGCATCTTCGATCCGATCGTCGGGAATGCGATTGATGGCCTGACAATGGGTACAAACGGTATTCATAACTAACCTCGGGATGAGTAAGGAGACTTATCGGCAACGACGCCGGTATGTTTCTAATATGTTACATATTATCGGGGACATTGTTCCAGACAACAATCTGTTTTATTCAATAGATATGATAGTCGCAGGCTTTGGTACGAAATCATGGCGAACCGCGCGGACTTCGGGTAATCTGCGCGCTTCGCGCAGCGCTGGTGGAGAAAAGCATGAACGATGAAATGAAAGGTAAAAGCGGCAAGGTCAAAGTGATGTATGTCCGCAGTGATGATGATTCTGATAAACGTACCCACAACCCGCGTACCGGGAAAGGGGGCGGGCGTCCAGGAAAATCTCGTGCTGACGGTGGCCGTCGCCCCGCCCGCGATGACAAACAGAGTCAGCCCCGTGACCGCAAGTGGGAAGATTCGCCGTGGCGCACGGTTTCCCGCGCGCCGGGTGATGAGACGCCGGAAAAGGCCGATCACGGTGGCATCAGTGGTAAAAGTTTTATTGATCCGGAAGTGTTGCGTCGTCAGCGTGCGGAAGAAACCCGCGTCTACGGCGAAAATGCATGTCAGGCACTTTTCCAGAGCCGTCCGGAAGCGATTGTTCGCGCCTGGTTTATCCAGAGTGTAACGCCGCGTTTTAAAGAAGCCTTGCGCTGGATGGCAGCAAACCGCAAAGCGTACCATGTGGTGGATGAAGCGGAATTGACAAAAGCGTCAGGCACGGAACATCACGGCGGCGTTTGCTTCCTGATCAAAAAGCGTAATGGCACAACCGTGCAGCAGTGGGTAAGCCAGGCAGGCGCGCAGGATTGTGTACTGGCGCTGGAAAACGAATCTAACCCGCATAACCTGGGTGGCATGATGCGCAGCTGCGCGCACTTCGGCGTGAAAGGCGTTGTGGTGCAGGATGCGGCACTGCTGGAGTCGGGGGCGGCTATCCGTACCGCAGAAGGCGGCGCAGAGCACGTTCAGCCGATTACTGGCGACAACATTGTTAACGTGTTGGATGATTTCCGTCAGGCAGGTTACACCGTAGTGACCACTTCCAGCGAGCAGGGGAAACCGCTGTTCAAAACCAGTCTGCCAGCGAAAATGGTACTGGTGCTGGGTCAGGAATATGAAGGGTTACCGGATGCCGCACGCGATCCGAACGATCTGCGCGTGAAGATTGACGGTACGGGCAACGTTGCCGGGCTGAATATCTCTGTTGCAACCGGCGTTTTGCTTGGTGAATGGTGGCGTCAGAATAAAGCCTGATAAATCAGCCGGGTGGCAACTCTGCCATCCGGCATTTTACCGCAAATTTACTCACTCTCTGCCGGTAATACTGGCATCCAGTCAATCGGCGTCTCGCCACGTTGTTCCAGCCACTGATTTGCCAGCACAAAATGGTTGCAGCCAAAGAATCCACGATGCGCCGAAAGCGGCGACGGATGCGGTGCTTTCAGTACATGATGGCGTTGCTTATCTATAATCGCCCCTTTCTTTTGCGCATGTGATCCCCACAACAAAAACACCACGCCTTCGCGGTGCTGGTTAATCAGGCTGATGACTTTATCAGTAAACGTCTCCCAACCGAGGCTGGCGTGGGAATGCGCCTGACCTGCGCGAACCGTCAACACAGTATTGAGCAGCAGAACGCCCTGACGCGCCCAGCTTTCGAGATAGCCATGATTAGGGCGGGTGAAGCCCGGAATAGTATTTTCCAGCTCTTTATACATATTCAATAATGACGGAGGAATGGCAATGCCGGGACGAACGGAAAATGCCAGACCATGCGCCTGTCCCGGTCCGTGATAAGGATCCTGGCCGAGAATCACCACTTTAACGTCACCCAACTCGGTAAAGCGGAACGCGTTAAAGACATCTTTTTGTGGTGGATAGATAGTGACGCCGGACTGCCGCTCGCTGGCGACGGTCTGAAGGGTATTAAGAAAATAAGGTTGTTGCTTCTCTTCAGCCAGCACGTCATGCCAGGTTAATTCGTTAGCCATCTCGCTCTCCTGCGAATCTTCAATCCGCCTAGCTTAACTGCTTCTTTCTACAGAACAAAATCATGCTCATTTTTTAGACTTAAACGAGTGCAAAAAAATGTAAATTGGTAAAATTTCACACCCGCATAAGTTGATGTAAAACAATAAAATCCATTTACGACCACAATCGATGTGTGGTTTTTATTGATTTAAATCAAAGAATCAAGGGTGGTTGAGGAGTATATATACACTCAAGCAACAATGGTTTTACCAATTGGCCGCGACAGGCTGAACAAATCAAATAATTTTGCCGGGGAGGCATCACATGATTACAGGTATCCAGATTACTAAAGCCGCTAACGACGATCTGCTGAACTCTTTCTGGCTGCTGGACAGCGAAAAAGGCGAAGCACGTTGCATCGTTGCAAAAGCAGGTTATGCAGAAGATGAAGTGGTTGCAGTAAGCAAACTGGGTGACATTGAATACCGTGAAGTTCCAGTAGAAGTGAAACCAGAAGTTCGCGTTGAAGGTGGTCAACACCTGAACGTTAACGTTCTGCGTCGTGAAACTCTGGAAGATGCAGTTAAGCATCCGGAAAAATATCCGCAGCTGACCATCCGTGTATCCGGTTATGCAGTTCGCTTTAACTCTCTGACTCCGGAACAGCAGCGCGACGTTATCGCTCGTACCTTTACTGAAAGCCTGTAAGGCTTAAGTAGCAAGTTACTAAGCGGAAGAGGGCGACCTCTTCCGCTTTTTTTCGTTAATAGAAAATGCGTACCGCGCAATAGACCAGCAACAGGGCAAGCACGATATTTAACTGGCGACCATACTGGCGAAACAATCGCTGAAACAGATGCCCCGCCAGCGCCCAGCACACATTGCCAAACGTCCCAATCATCGCCAGCAAAACGCTGACGCCAACTACCCAGCTTAGCGCCTGTGTTTGCGGCAGAACAAACGTCGACAGTGCCGTAACACCGTACAAAATGATTTTGACGTTCACAAACTGCAAAGCAAAGCTGGCCCAAAAGCTGATTGGTTTTGCCTGAAGTCCGTCTTCCTTTGTTGGGCTGGTGGCGATTTTCCACGCCAGCCAGACAATATATGCCGCCCCCGCCCAACTCAAAAGGTGTACCGCTGCCGGGTCAATCACTGCCAGTGAAAATGAAATGCCCGCACACAGTAACATCACAATCAAAAATCCCAGACTCATCCCTGCCAGCACGCGGGTACTTTGACGAAATCCATGCGACGTAGCAGAGCTAAGGGCGAGAATATTGTTCGGTCCTGGCGTCATAGCGGTAATCAGGGTGTAAGTCCAAAAAGCACTTAAAAGGGTCGGTGTCACTTGTTATCTCCTCTGTTTTGGTAGACAGTACCCGACACGGAACATTTAAAAAAATGAATGTTTTTATATTCTAGATTCGATATTTTCGATAGGTTTGGGGTTATGGATCTGCGCCGTTTTATTACGCTTAAAACCGTGGTGGAAGAGGGTTCCTTTTTGCGAGCTTCGCAAAAATTGTGCTGTACACAATCGACGGTGACTTTTCATATTCAGCAGCTTGAGCAGGAGTTTTCAGTCCAGTTATTTGAGAAAATTGGCCGACGGATGTGCCTTACCCGCGAAGGAAAAAAGTTGCTGCCGCACATTTATGAACTTACCCGAGTGATGGATACGCTTCGTGAGGCTGCCAAAAAGGAGTCAGATCCGGACGGGGAACTACGCGTTGTTTCGGGCGAAACGTTGCTCTCTTACCGAATGCCGCAGGTGTTGCAGCGTTTTCGGCAACGCGCACCAAAAGTGCGTTTATCGTTGCAGTCGCTGAACTGTTACGTGATCCGTGATGCGCTACTGAATGATGAGGCCGATGTCGGCGTCTTTTATCGCGTAGGGAATGATGATGCCCTGAACCGACGAGAGTTGGGTGAACAATCGCTGGTGCTGGTGGCTTCACCGCAAATTGCAGATGTCGATTTTACTGAGCCGGGAAGACATAACGCCTGTAGCTTTATTATCAACGAACCGCAATGTGTCTTCCGGCAGATATTTGAGAGCACGCTGCGTCAGCGGCGGATCACGGTGGAAAACACCATTGAGCTGTTAAGCATTGAAAGTATCAAACGTTGTGTCGCGGCGAATATCGGTGTCAGTTACTTGCCCCGCTTTGCGGTGGAAAAAGAGCTTGAGAGCGGAGAATTAATTGAATTGCCTTTTGGCGAACAGTCGCAGACCATTACGGCCATGTGCGCACACCATGCTGGAAAAGCGGTTAGCCCGGCGATGCACACTTTTATTCAGTGTGTTGAAGAGAGTTTTGTGGCTGGATAAAAATAATGTCGGGATTAAACCCGGCATTTAACTTGTCGACAAAGTGCGCTTTATTCATGCCGGATGCGGCGTGAACGCCTTATCCGGCCTACAAGATCGTGCAAATTCAATATATTGCATGAGCCACGTAGGCCTGATAAGCGTAGCGCATCAGGCAGTTTTGCGTTTGCCAGCACTTTTAATACCAGGCTTAAACCCGGCATTGAGATTACTCTTCTGTCGTTTGCGGTGGCACGCCCGTTCCGCTTGGTTTACGGCGCTTACCAATATTTTTGGTGTCGCGATGGCGTTTTTTCACACGCGGTTTCTCTTTCTCTTTAGCTTTTTTCTTCTCGGCGCGTTTTGCCAGTACTTTCTTCGATGGCTTGCCGGTCTGCTTCTCGCTTGGCGCACGCGTTTTCGGGCGTAACTCATCAATAACGCGAGCTTTAATCGGCTCTTCAATGTAACGGCCAACCTTGCCCAGCAGCAAATGGTCATGGGCTTCCACCAGCGAAATTGCGGTGCCTTTACGACCGGCGCGCGCGGTACGTCCGATACGGTGCAAATAAGTATCGCCACTGCGCGGCATATCGAAGTTAAAGACGTGGCTGACGTCAGGAATGTCGATACCGCGCGCGGCAACATCGGTTGCAACCAGTACGTTTACGCGACCTTCGGTCAAACGCTTGATCGCTTCGTTACGCTTGCCTTGTACCATCTCACCTTCGAGATAGCAGTTGTTGATGCCCGCTTCGCGCAGCCAGTTTGCCAGCTCATGCACACGTTCACGCTTACGCACAAACACAATTGAGCGGGTCGCTTCCGGCTGTTTTAACAGATGCACCAGCAATGCGGTTTTATGTTCCAGGTCATCGGCGCGGTAATACCACTGATGAATTTTTTTGCGCTCACGGGTGGACGGATTGGCAGAAACCTCCACCGGATCTTCCAGCAGACGCTCGGCAAAGTCCTGAATCGCATCGCCTTCCAGCGTTGCCGAAAAGAGCAGGGTCTGTTTACGCCAGCGCGTTTCGCCAGCAATATGTTCGATATCCTGAGCGAAGCCCATATCCAGCATACGGTCTGCTTCGTCGAGGATCAGCGTTTCAACCGCGCGGCAATCGAAGTTCTCTTCTTTTATGTATTGCAGCAGACGTCCGGTCGTGGCGACCACGATGTCCTGATTTTCGCTGAACACTTCCGCGTGGTTCATATAGGCTACGCCGCCGGTGATGGTGGCGATATCCAGATGCGTATGTTTCGCCAGTTCGCGGGCATGATCGGCCACCTGCATCGCCAGCTCGCGAGTTGGGGTGAGGATCAAAATACGCGGCGGACCGGATTTCTTACGCGGGAAATCGAGCAGGTGCTGCAACGCTGGCAGCAGATACGCCGCCGTTTTACCGGTTCCGGTCTGTGCGCAAGCGATGATGTCTTTACCTTCTAAAATGACAGGAATCGTTAACTCTTGGACTGGAGTCGTTTCGTCAAAATTCATGTCATAAAGCCCGTCTAATACGGCATCTTCCAAATCTAATTCATCAAATCTCATCTTTTTACATTCAAATTCCCGGTAAAGATAAAGATTATTTAGAAATATTATGCAATAGGTAGGTTTCTCTTTGGTGATAAATAGAAAAATAAATACCTTTATCCCCGAGTTATACCCCAAAAACGAAAGAATTAATATGAATAGTCTAGAAAGCGGAAGTAACGTTCAGTCTGGATTAGAGATGATCATGGAGAAGAGTCCCGATACGATCGTATTAGTAGATCGAAATCTTACTCTTGTCAAGGTTATTTCTGCAAAAGACGATTATTATCATTATTTAGCGAATAACTGTATCGGAAAGCAACCTCAAGCGTTGTTCCCGGACGGGAAGAACTACGATCAATATGAGATCTATAGAGCTGCGGTTAAACGTGTTTTCGAGGAGCAAGTGAAAGTGGATTTCTCTTTTGAGGTCTCTTTTGAGGGAAAGAACTATTATTATCTATCGCAAGCAAGCCTTTTTAATGAGGAGCTTGTGATCGTTTATACACGCAATGTATCTTCTCTGAAAACAGAAAAAAATCTACAAGAACTGATCAATACGATATTAGATCGGTTACCGTTGGGTGTTTTCGTGAAAGATGGGGATAACCATTTTAATTACCTGTATTGGAATCATTTTATGGAGGAAATAACGGGTATTGAAACCCGGGAGATCGAGGGACATGATGATTTCGAGGTGAATTATAATGCCTTGATGACCGCCGAGGAGCGTCTGGAAACCGATATGAATGTGATCAAGACAGGACTGACCGCTAGATTTAAGGGCAAGGTAAAATCGGCCTCCGGCGATTACCGGGATATAGAGGTCGCTAAATATCCTATTTCCCTAAATAATGGCAAGCCGCTTGTCTTGGCTTTATGGAGAGATATAACTTCCGAGTTGGCTACGGAGAATACTTTGAGAAGAACCCGGATCTTGACGAAAATGGCATTGCGGATAAGTGATATACGTACATGCTCGATCTTCATCGATCCGGACAGTACCCATAATTTCAAGGATTCCGTTGTGACCTTGAACGATTGGAATACCATGTCGGAAGATATGATAGAGGTGTCATGGGGGCAGTTTATCAGCCGGGCGCATCCGGATGATCAAGAACATTATCATAATATGTTTACCCGTCTTTGCCGAGGGGAAATCTCTGAGGCAAGGATCGAGGCACGTATGCTATTTCCCGGCAAGAAGGAATATGTTTGGAGAGAGGTATTCGCTACCGTGTATGAACGGGACGATAAAGGAAGACCTTCGGTTATCCTTGGATGTTCAACGAATATTCAGGAACGGAAGAATCAAGAATTAAGCCTTGAGGAGGCGAAGGTGAAGGCTGAGGCCGCTGATAAGATGAAATCGAAATATCTGGCGGATATGAGCCATGAGATCCGGACTCCTTTGAATGCGATTACCGGTTTCTCTGAATTGATGGCTTTTGCTGATACGGATGAGGAACGTATGTCGTACTACGATGTGATCAAGATGAATAACCAATTGTTGATGCAATTGATCAATGACATCTTGGATATCTCGAAGATCGAGGCGGATGCGATAAAGATCACATATGAGCAATTAGATGTCAGTGAATTGATGGATACGATTTATGCTTCCGCCAAGTTACGGGTTCCGGGAGGAGTCAAGTTGGTTTTGGAGAAAGAGGCTGACCACCATATGTTCGGTACGGATAGCATGCGTCTGTTGCAGTTGATTAATAATTTGGTGAACAACGCTATCAAGAACACGAAAGAAGGTAGCATCACGATGGGATATGCCATTCAACCGGATGATCAATTACGTTTTTACGTAAGGGATACGGGAATCGGCATCGATAAGGAAAAATTGAAAGATGTCTTCGACCGTTTCGTGAAAATAAACGACTATATGGAAGGAATCGGATTAGGACTGGCTATCTGCAAAGGATTGGTTGTGAAGATGGGAGGTTCGATACATGTTACGTCTGAATTAGGGGTGGGTTCGGAGTTCTCCTTTATTTTGCCGTCTCATGAATAGCCCTATTTGTAATAGCGCTTATAAATCTGGTCGTATAATCCACTGTCTTTGATTTGCTGGAGCCAACTATTTAGGCTATCCAGTAGGACAGGAGAGTCTTTACGGACCGCCCACGATTGCAATTGGGTAAAACTGACATCCGTTAGGATATCGACTTCCGGCAGTTTTTTCTGGGTCATGCGGGCGATTTGTTGGTCGCATACGGCATAATCGATATCGCCTTTGGCTACCATGATCATAAGCTGCTCGGTAGAATATAACTCATCTTCCACCACGTAGATCGTATCGCCTATCTCGTGTCCCAGATTTTGCAGACGCAATAAGGCCGGGGAATCTTTCGGTATGTATAAAGTCTTTTGGGCTAAATCCAATTGGTTACGGATAGGGGCTTGTCCGTTGTTCGCCTCTGCCGTACGTTGTACCAAGACTTGCTTGTTGAGAACGATCGGTTCGGTGAACAGGTAGTTTTCCCGCATCTCGGAGGTGATGGGTATGTTTCTTGCGATTACGTCGCATTTGTTGTCCGATAATTCCTCGAAGCTTTTCGCTAAACTCATTTCCAAATGCGTCTGAACCTCCAATCCGGATAATTTAGCGATCGCTTGGCTAAGCTCGTATTGAAAACCTTGCACCGTATCGCCGGATACGAAATATCCGGATTGATTGTACTCGGTTATCATCCGAAGAATTCCTTCTTCCTTGATTTCCGGATAATCACGAGGTCCGATCTCTTGGGGACGTTGGTTAAGTCTCCAAAGCTGTACCATTGTCACTACAGCGACAATCAGTAGAAAAGCGTATAGGATAAGCAACTTCTTAGATCTCATGGCAATCGATTAATTATTGAAAGTCACGGAGATACCCATTTTCAAGACCATCGGGTCCAACGGATAATGCGCAAGAGAGAAGTAATTCGGGTCAACGAACTTAGAGCCTAGATTGTATGCCATGATGAAGAAGCGAGCTTGCTTCAAATGGAAATTCGCATAAGCGTTGATCAACGGATAATTACCGACCTTCACTTTCTTGTCTTCTTCCTGTACTTGGAACTGCTGGGTAGCCGGCTCGTAATAAGGAGCGTAATAAGCGGTGTTGTAGTATACGTTCGCGCCAATCTGTACGGTTAATACTTTCGCCAACTTAAACGCTAGATATATATTCGAGTATGCGCTGATATCCGGCAACGGAAGTTGAGACTTCTCGCTAGAAAGCTGATAGGCCACCTCATTCTCCCATCCGAACGCACGATACATGATATCTTGCTTGATACGGGCTGAGACAACTTGGATGTTCTTACTGCTTTGCTCCGGCAAACCTTTGCCGTTGAAGAATACATAATTCTGGATACTTTCCACTCCTCCGGATAACTGGGTACGGGTGGATTCCAAGTTGATTTTCGCTCCGGCGTAAATCCTTTGCACATTTTTCAATGATAGATCCCACCAATAGTAACGCCCATGATGGTGACGTTGGTAGAACGCCGGGGTGATGTTCTTGATGTATCCTTCCGCCTTGATCGTAGCGTCTTTCTTAAAAAGTTTGAATTTTGTTTGCAGGTCTCCGCTCACTCGGACCTCTCCGGCGTCACTTCCCGCAAGTCCTAATTCTCCACGGACATTGTAGGTAAGAAGGCTACCACGGCGTTTGGATAATTCGCCGCCGATGTAGGTAGTAAACTCATCATATACTTCGGAAGTAGGGAAATTTAATGTGCTTGGCTCAGAGCTTCCATGACCATCCGGACCGTAGTCCAGTCCGGGAACTTGGGATGCCAATCTAAACCGGCGTTTCTCGAAAGTAACGAAGGCGGTCAGCCCGAACTTAGCCCAATCTTGGAAACCTTCCCGCAAGGCCAACGCAAAGGTATTCTTTAAATTCCAAGAGGAAGTCTGGTCATTCAAAGATGCGTCCATACCATAAAGATGAGTGTAGCAGGTATCGATCCCGGCATCATTAGAGATAAAGCGTCTGCGGTTATCTTCGTAATCGATGGTATGGATGATACTGGAAACCGGAATGAATACCTCTTTTACGTTCCCT
>OICT01000917.1_pt1 | contig 12916 bp, 9 predicted proteins | sample 1581331 | NCBI WGS metagenome assembly OICT01 (sample SAMEA3882544, study PRJEB24775) | human gut metagenome | biome: human-associated habitat; feature: intestine environment; material: feces | place: Netherlands | collected 2009/2010 | reverse complement strand
GTGCTGGAAGTATTGACCTAATCTAGGTCAATACCCCAACACTTATTATAGAACCTTATTTTTTAGCTTTTTGAGTAATAAAAAAGTATCGGAGCCCCTGACCGTTATCGGTCGGGACTCCGACACTGAGAAAAGAAGTGTTTTATGAATGTAAGGCGACAGATGTTACAGCTTTGCCGTCCACAATCCGTGCAGATTGCAATAAGCATAAGCGGCGAGCGGAGCTGCACCTTCGGCAAGAGCGAAAACAGCCTCCGGCTTGTCACCGGGCTTTAAGATATAGCGCTGACCGCCATGAGTTGTCTGCAGATAAATCCATTGGATGTAGTGCTTTTCAATCATGGGATGCTCCACGCTGCCTACAGCTACACGAACCGTGCTGCCATCAACAGTAATAACCGGCACATGCTTTTCCTGTGCTGCGTCCTCGGTGTTGGCAACAAGCTCCTGCATGGGCTTGCCGCAGCAGACAAGCTCGCCGCCGCCGTCCTGAATCAGGCCGACGATATTACCGCAAATACTGCATTTCAAAAATTTTACTGTCATTGTGCATCGCTCCTTTCGCAAAATAAAACCTTTATAGACCCGGAAACTCAATGTCCCTAACTTAATTATAGCTTATGTTATATGCAAAGTATATAGCTTTACAGAAAATGTTGCACACTTCTCACAATTACAGGAAAGATGCAAAGTGATATTTTGGCGTTATGTAGGCTGCGGAATTGATGTAAAGCATTATCTTAGCGTGCTGCTGTTTCTTTGCAGGCTGTTTTTGTGATATAATTAGATATATATACAATAAAATCGAAAAGGTCAGGTGGAAATATATGAAGCAGATAATTCCCGTAAAACAGGGGAATAATATTACGTTAACTGTCAACGGTCTCGGCAGCAGCGGTGAAGGCGTTGGCAAGTACGAAGGCTTTACAGTCTTTGTCAAAGGCGCGCTGCCTGAGGAAGAGGTGCGCGTAACAATTACGCTGGTGAAGAAAAGCTATGCAGTTGGTGCGCTGGAGGAGATTGTCAAAGCATCTGCCGAGCGTGTGGAGCCTGCGTGCCCGGTGTATAAGGAATGCGGCGGCTGTCAGCTGCAGCATTTGAGCTATAAGGGACAGCTGGAATGCAAGCGTCAGCAGGTGCAGGATGCGCTCACCAGAATCGGACATCTTAATTTAGAGGCATTACCGGTGTTGGGGGCGGCGGAGCCGTGGAGCTACCGCAATAAGATGCAGTTCCCGGCGGCAGCGGACGCTGAAGGCGTGCTGCATATAGGCTGTTATGCGACAGCAACGCACAGCGTCGTAGATACGGATGCCTGCATGATTTCCAAAGAGGCGAACAACGCGATTATGAAAACAGTGCGCACCTGGATGCAGCATTATAACATCAGTGCCTATGACGAAAAGACAGGCAAGGGACTCGTGCGCCATATTATGGGACGCGTGGGCGTGCACAGCGGCGAGGTGATGGCGGTTATTATTACCTCCGGTTATGACATTCCGCATCGTGGCGTGCTGATTGAATGGCTGAAGCGTTATGTTCCGGGACTTGTGAGCGTAGTGCAGAACATCAACAAAAAACAGACGAACGTGGTCATGGGCAGTAAAACTCGTGTGCTGTACGGATCGGAATCGATTAAGGACAGCCTGGGAAGCCTGAGCTTTCATATTTCCGCACAGGCCTTCTTCCAGGTAAACAGCGAGCAGGCAGAAAAGCTGTATAACAAAGCGTTGGAGTTTGCGGCGCTGAGCGGTAAGGAAACCGTAGTTGACGTTTACTGTGGTACCGGTACAATCTCCCTGTATCTTGCGCGCCATGCCAAACAGGTTTATGGTATTGAGATTGTGGCTCCTGCGATTGAAAACGCGAAGAAGAACGCTGAAGAAAATAAATGCGCTAATGCGGAATTTATCTGCGGTGATGCTGCGGTAGAGCTGCCGAAGCTGCTGGCCGGCGGCGTGCGTCCGGACGTTGTTGTGGTGGATCCTCCGCGTGCGGGCTGCGAGCAGAAGGTGCTGGCGGCGATTGCCAAGGTACAGCCTGAGCGCGTTGTCTATGTGTCCTGCAACCCTGCGTCCTTGGCGCGTGATCTGGCGTTTATGGAGCAGCATGGGTATAAGGCGATTGTGGCGCAGCCGGTGGATATGTTCCCGATGACGAGCCATGTGGAAACGGTCTGTTTGCTGTTAAGAAAAGATAAATAAAGGCTGAAAAGTGGCGTGTTTCCGGGCTTTTTGCGAGGTTAGCATCATCAGAGAAGCCTTGCGGAAAGCTTGGTTTTCTTGTATGGAAGCATATCTACTTTTCGGTCTGATTAAAGAAAAAGTAGATGGTCGGAAAAATGCGGTAGGGTTTAGGCTGTGGATTAGATGTCATAGGTTGTGGCACTGAAATTGTTGTCAGAGCCGACCGCAGTTCAAGCCACTCGATACTAAGAAGCAGACTTGGCAGTGGAATAGATGACAATAAAAATTTACAATCAATCTATTGACAATGGCATAAAATAAGAATAAAATATAGTATTCTACATAAAGGAGGTAGCGGCTTTGAAGGTATACGCAGTTAAAAGAGGAAATAAAACAGGTGTTTTTGAAAACTGGTCTGAATGCCAAGCTGCGACGAAAGGATTCTCAGGTGCAGAGTTTAAAAGCTTTGCTACCAGAGAGGAAGCAGAAGCGTATTTAGAAGATAGAGATGTTTGGGTTGAACAGGTTGAAAAAGATAATGCGGAAGGATATCTTGTAGCCTTTACTGATGGTAGCTTCGATAAGGATTTAAAAAGATACTCATATGGAGTTCAGTTTATTTTGCCTGATGGCAATCAGTCTGATATTTGCGGATATGGAAATAATCCTGAGTATATAGATAGTAATAATATTATAGGTGAAATTTTTGGAGTGATAAATGCACTTGATTGGGCAGTATCCAATAACTATGAAAAAATAAAAGTATATCATGATTACGAAGGTCTATCAAAATGGATATCAGGTGAATGGGAGGCAAATTCTAAAGTTGGTAGAATGTACTTAGGTTTATTTAATGCCAAGTTTAAAGATGTTCTTGAGGTGCTTTTTGTAAAGGTTCCTGGACATAGTAATGTGGTATATAATGAAAAAGCAGATCAATTAGCTAAATCGGCTTTGGTAGATAAAAAGAAAGTTGCTGTTAAAGGTGACAATTGGTTTTCTATCCCGTACTTTAGGCAGGATGATTTTGATGCGTTTATAGAGATTATTGAAGATTCAGACGGGAGTATAACACATACTATTGCATCTAATCCATATAAAAATATATATAAGTTTAGGTTGAACTCAGATTCAGTAACGGTAACGTTATTTAAGACGGGACAGCATAAACTTTTGTTGCAAGGTAAAAATAATTATTTGTTTCAAGTAATAACTGCTATAATTATTGAATTATATGATGACAGTCAAGTAGAACAAATTCTAGGAAATGCATATAGGATAAGTATAAAAAAGGATGTTGTTGCAGATATATATAATGAAATCGAAAAAGGATTGCCTCAGAATTATCCGATTGGAATAAAGCGTTTAATTAAACAATCGATAATTAATATGACACATTATATTGAAAGTGAAGATTATTCTATGTATGCATTTCCTGCACTTAGAGCATTAGAAGGTCATATCAAATATTTAATTACCGAGGCTGGTGGTACTGCAGGAAGACAATTCAGCTGTTTTAGGTTGGATAAAACAATAATTCCAAATCGATACGTTGTTACTGAGAATTTTGCTGATAGAAGCAAAAATAGAAGTATTGAGAATTGTTACAACTACTATAAATCTCAGAGAGATACAGATTTTCATTTTGGAGATATTCTTGGAGGAGCAGATAACACGAGATTCATAGAAACGAAAGAAGAGGCAGATGAAATTATAAAAAACTGTATGTCGTTAATTAATACGGAACAGTAAATGGAGAAAGGAGGGTCTGGCATGAATGAATATACGATTATAAAAACGAATGTAGAAAACTATGACAGGCTTGTTCTTTGTCTTTCATCTGAAAGTCTTCTAACATATATTAAAAAGATAGAGCAGGCGCTTGCAAAAGATAATTTAGATGAAAAAGTATTGATTGATCAATTGCTGATTACAGGAAATGGAACTAATCGATTTATGAGTTTTTCTTTCTATCATGGAAATTTTGATATAAAAACAGCGCAAATAGTTAATCCAACAGAGTATTACAGGAAAGAAACCGTTGAATGGTTACACAATAATTATCATTATGTTGAGCACTCAATACTAACAGCTGAGCAAAGACAAAAGATAAAGGATAATATTGTCTTTTAACTGGAAGAAATGGCATTGGTCCAAATTTGTGGGTTGGGCTGTTACATGAGTGTGGGTCAACCTAGTCCGTAGCTGTGGGTGAACCTATTACAATATGTGGGTTGGGCTAGTCCAATTTTTGTGGTCGACCTAGTCCATGCTATTGGGTTTCAATGGCTGGAGCGTATTGCTCCAACCATTTTTTGTATACAAAAACCCCGCCATTGTGGCTGGGTTAAAAAGAGCTTAAGCGGTGAGCAAAGAAAAGAAGCTCCTAATGTGATAATATACTAATGACCTGCCAGTCAAAGTAAAAAACACATTAGGAGGACATTAAAATGCCGAAAAAGCAAGATAATATCGTAAATAGTTTAGCACATACCAAGTGGAATTGTAAGTACCATATAGTATTTGCGCCAAAATATCGTAGAAAAATTTTTTATGAAGAAAAAAGATTGGCGATAAGGGATATATTAAGAACAATATGCGGATGGAAAGGAGTAGAGATAATAGAGGGAGAAGTATGTCCAGATCATGTACATCTGTTGTTAAGTATCCCGCCCAAAATGAGCGTTTCGTATTTCGTAGGATACTTAAAAGGAAAAAGTAGTCTGATGATGTTCCAATGGTTTGGAAATATGAAATTCGCATATCGAAATCGCGAATTTTGGTGTAAGGGATACTATGTAGATACAGTAGGTAAAAATACTACTGCAATAAAAGAATACATAGCAAATCAATTGGAGCGAGATAAAGAAATGGACCAGTTAGTGTTATTTGATCCTAAAGACCCATTTATGGGTAGCAAGTAATAATTGCATGGCTGGCAGGCCAATAAAAGACACATTTATGTGTGGCTGCTGAAGATAGGGCTATGCCCGAAAAATAAAAGCCACCCGCTAGGCGGGTGGATCTTTACTCTAAATAATACTACCTAAAGGATAGACGTAAACTACGATAGCAGTAGAGCGTGAATATTACTATATGCTACTAAACGTAAAAAAGCTCCCTCAGGCGAGGGAGCAAAATAATTAACCTGCAAGCTGTTTTTTGAGAATACTTAAAGCACGCATTTTATGTGTATAACATGTCTGTACGTTAAGTCCGGTACTGCCGGTAAATGTTTTTATATCCTTGTCATGCAGATACAGCTCACGGATGACAGTCTGCTGCTTGTCAGACAGCTTGCTGACAGCAGCATTTATACTTAGTCTGGTATCTGCTTCCGCAATATAATCGTGCTTATCGGCAATCGTATCTGCAAAGGTTTCGTCGGCATCCAGAGCATCACAATCAAGCAGGCAGCCTTTTTGATGCAGCCTGTCTAAAAGACGGTAATGCAGATGCTTTTGAATTAGTCCCGGCAGCAGGCGGTAATTATTGCCTTTGTAGGAATGAATAAATTCCAGAAAGATTTCCCAGGCGATATTGACGGCATCTTCTCCCAGTGCATTAAATACGCTCTGACGATGTGCCTCCTTGTTGATTAAGGGAGTGAAGTCTGCACACAGCTTGTCAATGGCAGGCTGTTCAAAGCGTTGTGCTGCCATAAGCAGGTTTTTCAGCTGCGTAGGCGTATGATTGAATTTCTTTTTCGGCGGTATTTTTATATTGTCCAGTTCCTTTCTGTGGCAGTCGCAATGCCGCGTATAGCAGAATTCTGTGTTGTACTGCATCAAGTCTTGATGTGGCTATTGTATCACAGAAAATTGGAAAGATTCGTATATGTATCAGATATGCTACATATACGATTTCACTGCTCGTTTTGTAATACGCTGTTAGCAAAATAGTGATATTTTGAGGTGACAGTATGCTAAAAAGACGCAGAACTTTTCAGACGCAGGAGGTTGGGGAGCTTGATTTTTCCGAGGAGCTTTTGGAGCTGGGAGTGCTGATAGGCTCGTACCGCACGGCGCGGGGCATTAAACAGGAGGATATGGCGAAGCTGTTGGGGATGTCACGTATTACGCTGAGCAGGATTGAAAACAGTTGGCTGCCTTTGACTATGGAGAATTTTTTTAAGATGGCTGCTATTTTTGAGGTGCGACCGGAGTATTTGCTGCAGGAGCTGGCGAGGGTGACGCAGAGGAAGTGGAGCAGGAAGGGGGAGGATTGAGGGAGAGTTGGCTTGTTAGAACAAGTTGCGTAAGAATCGGCTAAAAAGCCGTGACGTTCTATTTTTTTTATGCTAAAATAAAATATATACAAATGAGTCCCCCCCCGAGACAGAGCAAATAAATGCCTTGTGGAGCGGGGCAGTTACCTGGCGATTTATGTAATGTTGTAAATCTCGGGGGGCTCCTTTTTTATACATCCAAAGCAGGTTGTGATACTTGTTTCGTATTGTAAAAAGGAGTTGGAGAGATGGCAACATTTTGGAGCATTATTCAGGATATAAGAAAAAAGGCTTATACTGAACATGACAAGGGTACTCGCTTTGAAAGATTAATTTGTAATTATTTAAAGACTTCCAAGAAATACCAAATTTTATTAAAAGAAGTTTGGCTGTGGAATGAGTTCCCGTATAGAAAAGAATTCGGTGGCAGTGATACCGGTATAGATTTGGTTGCGTTAACAAAGGATGGTCACTATTGGGCGATTCAATGTAAGTGCTATGCGGATGATACTGTTATCAATAAAGCTGCCGTAGATTCCTTTTTGTCTACCTCATCGCGTCAATTTGTTGATGATAATTTTGAGCAGCAGAGCTTTAGCAGTCGGTTGTGGTTTGCAACAAATAATAAATGGGGCAAAAATGCTAAGGAGGCTTTTGAAAACCAAAATCCTCCGGCATATATTATTAATTCGTGGGATGTGGCAGATGATGAAACTGTTGACTGGGATGAGCTTGATGCCGGTCTTTTCGGTTCTACTGCTGTAAAGAAAAGAAAAATCAGCCCTAAAAAGCATCAGGAAACAGCATTGGCAAATGCTGCCAAGTATTACAAGACACATGACCGCGGCAAGCTGATTATGGCTTGCGGTACCGGTAAAACATATACTTCCTTATGCTTAGTTGAGCAGGAAACTCAAAATAAAGGTCTGATTCTTGTTCTTGTGCCCTCTATTGCATTGATTAACCAAACTTTAAACGAGTGGCAAAGCTGTGCCAAGCATGATATTTATCCGATTTGCGTATGCAGCGACAGCACAGCATCCAGATTAAAGGATAATGACAATGCGGATAATCCTGTTGATTTGGCTATGCCTGCAAGTACTAATTATTATAGTGTTGCGCAACAGCTTGTTAATGCTAAAAAGCAGATGGAAGGCAAGGAAGGCCTTATTGTAGTATATTCAACCTATCAATCCATTGATGTTATCGGTAAGGCGCAAAGATTTTTGCGTGGTGAAAAGGTTGAGGATGATAAGCAGCAGATGCTCTTTGACGATTTTATTCCGGAAGAGCATGATTTTACCTTTGATTATATTGTTTGTGATGAAGCACATCGCACAACAGGTGTTATTATTGGTGGTAAGGATGAAAGTGCTTTTACGAAGGTACATAATAACAGCAATGTTGCCGGTAAGCACAGACTTTATATGACGGCAACGCCGCGTCTTTATGCGGATAACGCCAAGAAAAGGGCTGAGGAAAATTCAGTAGTTCTCTGTTCTATGGACGATAAAAATCTTTATGGTGAAGAAATTTATCGTATCGGTTTTGGTGAAGCTGTTGAAAAGGATTTGCTGTCCGATTACAAAGTACTTATTTTGACTGTGCGTGAAAGCACACAGCTTCCTGCTGACCTTTTGCAGGCAGTACAAGACAAGAATCAGGAAATTAACGCTGATGATGCAGTAAAGCTGGTTGGTGTTATTAATGCTTTGTCTAAGCGTGTAGTTCCGGATCCTGATATTGTAAAATCTGTTGACCCGGCGCTGATGCACAGAGCCGTAGCATTCTGCTCCAAAATAAGTGTATCTAAGGTAATTTCTAACAGCTTTACTAACTTCGGTAAATCTATTCAGGAAAATTTCCAAGAGGATGCACAGGAGGATACCGTTATTGCGACGGCTAAGCACATTGACGGCAGCATGAACGCAAATGAACGTAATGAGTTGGTAAACTGGCTGCGTAATGCTCCGACAGATAGTAATGAGTGTCGTATTCTTACTAACGTGCGCTGTCTTTCCGAGGGCGTGGATGTTCCGTCCCTTGATGCTGTGATTTTCTTGTCTAAACGCAATAGTCAGGTGGATGTAGTTCAATCCGTAGGACGTGTAATGCGTAAGGCAGAGGGTAAAAAGTACGGTTATATTATTATTCCGGTAATTATTCCTGACGAAGGCGATCCTAATACAATTTTGGACAACAATGATAACTACGCTGTTATCTGGACAGTATTGAACGCATTGCGTGCGCATGATGACCGCTTTAATGCCTTTGTAAATAAATTAGAGCTTAACGAAAAACCTCCTACCGGCGGTGGTACTGCTATTGTCGGTGGCGGTGACGGCACATATCCCGGTGGCGAGAATACTCCGGGAGTACCTGTTAATCCTACTCAGCTGCCGCTGTTTGATGATGAGGTACGCAAGGCGATTTATGCTAAAATGGTATTGAAGGTTGGTACTAAGCGTTATTGGGAGCAGTGGGCTGATGATATTGCCAAGATTGCCCAAAAGCATATTAACCGTATTCAGGCTGCTATTAAAGAAAACGAAGATTATAAAACCGGCTTTGATATGTACATGGAAGGCTTGCACAAGAATATTAATCCTAATATTACGGAGCAGGCTGCGATTGAAATGTTGGCACAGCACTTTATTGCCAAGCCTGTTTTTGATGCCTTGTTTGAAAACTATTCCTTTGTTGAAAGCAACCCTGTGTCTAAATCTATGAAAAACCTGTTAGATTTGATGCAGGATGATGCTTTTGATAAAGAGCAACAGGATGTCATGGAACGCTTCTATAAGAGCGTTAAGGAACGCTGCGAGGGCATTGATAATGCTGCCGGAAAGCAAAAGGTTATCGTCGAATTATATGACAAGTTCTTTAAAAAGGCATTGGCAAAAACAGTTGAAAAGCTGGGTATTGTCTATACTCCAGTAGAAGTAGTAGATTTTATCAATCGTAGTGTTGCCGACGTATTGAAAAAAGAATTCAATCGCAGTATCAGTGACGAAAATATTCATGTTATTGATCCTTTCACAGGAACGGGAACTTTTATTACCAGGCTTTTGCAAAGCGGTTTGATTAAGCCGCAGGATATTGAACGCAAGTATAAGCATGAGCTGCATGCTAATGAGATTGTTTTATTGGCTTATTATATAGCGTCGATTAATATCGAAAACGCTTTTCATGATGTTGCTAAGCAGGAAAACGGCAGTTATACTCCGTTCGACGGTATTTGTCTGACTGATACCTTCCAAATGTATGAGGACAAGGATAACGATGTTGAACGCTTGAAATTTGCTGATGTTTTTCCGCAAAATTCTCAGCGTGTTATTGCCCAAAGTAAGGTGCCGATGCGGGTCATTATCGGCAATCCGCCGTATTCAGTAGGGCAAAAATCTGCTAATGATGATGCACAAAATGAGCATTATGAAAAATTAGAAAAAAGAATAGGTGAGACATATGCTGCAAACACAAATGCAAAGCTTAAGAATTCTTTGTATGATAGCTATATAAAAGCCTTCAGGTATGCTAGTGATATTTTAGATGATATGGGTGGTGTAATTGGTTTTGTAACAAATGCAGGCTGGCTTGATGGAAATGGCATGGATGGGTTACGCAAATGCTTCGAAAAAGAATTCAGCAGTATTTATGTATATAATCTTAGGGGAAATGCTAGAACCAGCGGTGAATTACGTAAAAAAGAGAAGGACAATGTTTTTGGTCAAGGGACTAGAACTCCTGTTGCTATCTTAATATTAGTTAAAAATCCCAAAGCGAAACAGGAAAAAGCAACGATATATTATCGTGAGGTGGATGATTATCTTACCAGAGCACAAAAGTTAGAGGCTATTGTAAAGCAGAAGTCGGTTACAGCTAAAGGATTTGTCCAAAAGGTTTTACAACCTAATGAAGCTGGGGATTGGTTGAATCAGCGTAGTGATGTATATAGTAATTTTATAAGAATGGAGCCTGTAAATAGGTTCGACAAAAACAATAAGTGCTTTTTTGATGTATCGGTAATTGGTGTATCTACTTCTAGAGACTATTGGGTATATGATTTTGGAGTTGATAGCTTAGAAAATAAAATAAAAAAAATGAATATCAATTATAATAGTCAAAGAAAAATGTACTTGCAAGAATCAGCGTTGACTAGTGATAAAAAGATTATAAGTTGGTCTGTGAATTTAAAAAAATATGCTGTAAATAATAAGGCTTTAAATATTGATAGTCAATATATTATTTTATCATCTTATAGACCTTTTAATAGGCAGAATTTGTATTATGATAGATATTTTATTGAACGTCCGGGTCATTGGAAAAAGTTGTTTCCAGATAATTATAATAGGAATTTAGTTATAACGGTTAGCTGTATAGGAAACTCTAAAGAACTTACTGTTTTACTTAATGATTATGTATGTGATGTCCATTATGTTGGTGACACTCAATGTTTCCCTCTCTACTGGTACGAAGAAAAGCAATCTAGTACGGAGCAGAATATCTTTGCTATGTCCACAGAACCGCAAGAAAAAGAATACATTCGTCATGATGGCGTTACCGATTACATTTTGTATGAAGCAAGAGATAAGTACAGGACTAACGCTATTACGAAAGAGGATATATTCTATTATGTTTATGGTTTCCTGCACAGCGAAGAATATCGCAAGCAATTTGCTGCGGATTTGAAGAAGATGCTGCCACGCCTGCCCTTGGTTGAGAATGCCGTAGATTTTAAAGCTTTTAGCGAAGCAGGCCGCAAGCTGGCTGACCTGCATTTGAACTACGAAAAGCGTCCGAAGCCGGAGCAGGTAATTGTAGAGCGTAAAGCAGATGATTATATCGTCGAAAAGATGAAATTCAAGAGTAAGCAGGATAAGAGCGTCATTATCTATAACAATCATATCACCATTAAAAACATTCCTTTGGAGGCATATGATTACGTAGTTAACGGACGTAGTGCAATCGAATGGATTATGGAACGCTATCAGGTTAAGATTGATAAAGCAAGCCAGATTAAGAATGATCCTAACGATTGGGCAAAGGAACATAATGATCCTACGTATATTCTTGATTTGCTGCTGTCTGTTATTGCTGTCAGCCTTGAGACTATGAAGATAGTGAAGGGATTACCTAAAGTAGAATTTGATAAGTAAATATTGATTGCAGCGTCAAATGTTGCATAACGCACCCACACCCACCAACACTAAAGGCGTTCTACCCAACTGCGGTAGAACGCCTTATTTCTCAAACACGATTAAAGAATTTTCACACTATTCTTGACATTATCGCAATTATCTGATAATATAAACCCATAAGATTTTGCACACCTGCCCAGAGCAGGCCGGTGCAGCGTCACGAACGCCTTATGTATTATTGAGCAGTACATAAGGCGTTTTTTGTTAAGAAGGGAGCTGAACGAATGGTAAATCTGAGAGAGGATACCAGAGAATCCATTGCCAAGTTAACTTTAATGGATGATATTTTCATGAATAAGGTCTTCGAAAATGATACGGAGCGTACAGCGTTGTTGTTGCGAATTATCTTAAATAATGATAAGATAAAGGTAATAAAAGCAGTAACGCAGCAGAAGCTGAAAAACCTGTCAGGACATGACCTGCAGTTGGACATTCTGGCGCAGGAAGAAAACGGCAGACGCTTCAATGCAGAAGTACAGAACCGCAGCAGTGGCGCTACAGCACGCAGAGCACGCTATCATCTGAGTCTGCTGGATGCTCACAGCCTGCCAAAGGGTGAAGTATACCAAAGGCTGCCGGATAATTATGTTATCTTTATCACGCAGTATGACGTGCTGAAGGGCGGGTTGCCTATATATCACATCAGTAGAAAAATAGAAGAAAACAATGCAGCTTTTGCTGATGGTTCGCACATCATTTATGTAAATAATAAAATTAAGGATAATACACCCCTCGGACGTCTGATGCATGATTTCAATTGTAGTAATCCAGATGATATGTATTATCCGGGATTAGCTGAAAAAGCAAGATATTTTAAGGAAACAGAAAAGGGGTTGACGAATATGGGCGATGTATTTGAAAAATTACTTGCAAAGAGAGAAAAAGAAGCTGCTATGAAAGCAGCAGAAAAAGCTGCTAAAGAAGCACAAGCAAACAAAGTCGAGCTTGCCAAAGGACTTTTGGCTGACGGCATGAGCATCGAATTCACCGTGCGTCACTCCAAACTTTCGGAAGCAGAGGTGCGTGAGCTGGCCTCCAAGCTGACAGCATAAGAGCATAACAACACAAAAGGCGTTCTACCCAACTGCGGTAGAACGCCTTATTTTTATCTAATTCAATATATTTTTACGCAAACGAAAAGACCTGAGGTCCGCAAGAATAGGGACTTCAGGTCTTTTTTTCGTACAAAACCGCAAGCAACAAAAAAAGCCTCTCCTTGGGGAGAGGTGCCGAGCTTGTCGAGGCGGAGTGCACTAGTCAACAAATTTTAGACACAAATCATAAAAAAATATACAACAAAAAAT
>OICT01000907.1_pt1 | contig 13041 bp, 9 predicted proteins | sample 1581331 | NCBI WGS metagenome assembly OICT01 (sample SAMEA3882544, study PRJEB24775) | human gut metagenome | biome: human-associated habitat; feature: intestine environment; material: feces | place: Netherlands | collected 2009/2010 | reverse complement strand
CCAGACGACCCGGCAGGTAGATGCCCATCTGGGCCACCTTGCCGTCCTCCAGCTCGCTCAGGCGCACCTTGTACACCTGCTGTTTGTCGGTAAAGAAGAGGGCCTCCACGTTGTTCCGCGTCTCCACCTGATGGATGATCTCATCGCCCTCTTTCAGCTTGTGGGCACCGGCGGTGCGCAGGCTCTGAGGCGGGATCTTTTTCAAGTAGCCCTCACGGGTGAAGAACACGGTAACAGGATAATCCGGGATGGATTCCTCTTCGGCACCGCTCTCCTCCTCGGGCAGATCATACAGGATCTCGCTGCGGCGGGGCTGGGCGTACTTTTTGGCCACATCGTTCAGCTCATTGATGATGATGCGGCGGATGCGGGCAGGCTTTGCCAGAATATCGTTCAGGTCGGCAATGTCCTTTTCCAGCTGTTCGATCTCCCCCGTCCGCTTGAGGATATACTCCCGGTTCAGGTGACGCAGCTTGATCTCAGCCACATAGTCGGCCTGCACCTCGTCGATGCCAAAGCCGATCATCAGGTTGGGCACCACCTCGCTCTCTTCCTCGGTGGTGCGGATGATCTTGATGGCCTTGTCGATGTCCAACAGGATGGCGGCCAGGCCCTGCAGCAGATGCAGGCGTTTTTCCTTGCCGTGCAGGTCGTAGTAGGTGCGGCGGCGCACGCATTCGGAGCGGAATGCAATCCACTCCAACAAAATCTGGCGCACGCCCAACACGCGGGGCTGGCCGCCGATCAGCACATTGAAGTTGCAGGCAAAGGCGTCCTCCAGCGGTGTCAGCTTGTAGAGCTTGGCCATCAGCTTTTCCGGGTCCACGCCGCGCTTGAGGTCAAGGGTCAGCTTGAGGCCGTTCAGGTCGGTCTCATCCCGCATATCGCTGATCTCTTTGATCTTGCCCGCCTTGACCAGTTCGGCGATCTTGTCCATGATGGCTTCCACGGTGGTGGTGGGCGGGATCTGCGTGATCTCCAGCATATTCTCGCCGGGCACCACATTGTACCGGGCACGCACCTTGATGCTGCCCCGGCCATTCTCATAGACCTCCCGCATCTGGGCCTCATCGTACAGGATCTGGCCGCCGCCCACGAAATCCGGGGCAGGCATGGTGGTGGAGATATCGTGTTTGGGATCCTTCATCAGGGCCACGGTGGTGGCGCACAGCTCTGCCAGATTGAAGGAGCAGATGTTGCAGGCCATGCCGACTGCAATGCCCAGGGTATTGTTGGCCAGAATGGTGGGGAAGGTCACGGGCAGCAGGGTCGGCTCGGTGGTGGTGCCGTCGTAGTTGGGCACAAAGTCCACGGTCTCCTTATCGATATCCCGGAACAGTTCCTCGCAGACTCCCTCGAGCTTTGCCTCCGTATAACGGGCAGCAGCGCAGGACATATCCCGGCTGTAGGCCTTGCCAAAGTTGCCCTTGCTGTCCACAAAGGGCACCAGCAGGCTCTCGTTGCCCCGGCCCATGCGCACCATGGTATCGTAGATGGCGGCATCACCGTGGGGGTTCAGGTGCATGGTGCTGCCCACGATGTTGGCCGACTTGGTGCGGGCACCCTTCAGCAGACCCATCCCGTACATGGTGTACAGCAGCTTGCGGTGGGCGGGCTTGAAGCCATCGATCTCGGGCAGGGCGCGGGAGACGATGACGCTCATCGCGTAGGGCATATAGTTGGTCTCCAGCGTGCTGGTGATGGGATCTTCCAGTACACTGCCTGCGTTCAGGATCTCAACGCCGTCGCCCAGCTGCGGGCGGACAGGCTTGGTCGTTTTTTTGGTTGTTCGTTTTGCCATTTTTGCTCCTCTATATCAGCATCTATATCCCGGATCCAACCCCTCAGTCTCGCATACGCTCGACAGCCCCCTAATAGTGGGGCCCTTGGCATAGAGGGGAACTCGCAGGGCGTTCCGCAACGCCAGGGCCTCCCCTACTAGGGGAGTTGGCAATGCAAAGCATTGACGGAGGGGTTTATCTCGTCAGCTCACATCCAGATCATCCAGATATTCCGCGCCGTGCTGTGCAATATGTTCTTTTCGTCCGGCCAGGTTGTCTCCCAGCAGCAGGTCAAACACCCGGGCCGTTTCCTCCACGTCCGTGGGCAGCACCTTGATCAGGCGGCGGCTCTCGGGGTTCATGGTGGTCAGCCACATCATCTCCGGATCGTTTTCGCCCAGACCTTTGGAGCGCTGGATGGTATACTTTTTGTCGCCGATCTCCTTCAGGAAAGCTGCCTTTTCTGGCTCGGTGTAGGCAAAATAGGTGTGGTCCTTTGTGGTGATCTCATACAGCGGCGATTCCGCGATATAGACATAGCCCTCGTTGATCAGAGTGGGGGTAAGCCGGTAGAGCATGGTCAGCACCAGCGTGCGGATCTGGTAGCCGTCCACGTCAGCATCGGTACAGATGACAATCTTGTTGTAGCGCAGGTTATCGATGTTGAAGGTGGCAAGCTCCTTGTTGTGCTTGCCGCCCAGCTCCACGCCGCAGCCCATGACCTTGATAAGGTCCACGATGACATCGGACTTGAAGATGCGGGCGTAATCGGCCTTCAGGCAGTTCAGGATCTTGCCGCGGATGGGCATGATGGCCTGATATTCACTGTCGCGGCTCTGCTTGACCGCGCCCATAGCGGAATCGCCCTCCACGATGTAGAGTTCCCGGCGGGAAGCATCCTTGGTGCGGCAGTCCACGAACTTCTGCACCCGGTTGGCCAGATCGATCTGGGTGGAGAGCGTCTTTTTGATGCTCTGGCGGGTCTTTTCGGCGTGCTCGCGGCTCTGCTTGTTCACCAGCACCTGCTGGCAGATTTTCTGGGCCTCCTCCGGCTTTTCAAGGAAGTAGACCTCCAGGTAATGCTTGAGGAAATCAGTCATGGCCTGCGAGACGAACTTGTTCGTGATGGCCTTTTTGGTCTGGTTCTCGTAGCTGGTACGGGTGGAGAAGCTGGACGAGACGTAGACCAGGCAGTCCTGCACATCCTGGAAGCTGATGGCGCTCTCGCCCTTCTTATAGAGGTTCTTGTCCTTCAGGTATTTGTTGATCTGGTAGACAAAAGCCGTGCGGACGGCGTGCTCGGGGCTGCCGCCGTGTTCCAGCCAGGAGGAGTTGTGATAGTATTCCAGCAGCTGCACCTTATTGGAGAAGCAGAAGGCAGCGCTCATCCGCACCTTATAATCCGGCTGATCCTCACGGTCACGGCCGGAGGCCTCGCTTTCGCAGCTGAACACCGGGGTCAGGGTGTCCTCTCCTGCCACCTCCTGCACATAGTCGGCGATGCCGTTCTGGTAGCACCAGCTCTCCTTCCAGGGCTTGCCGGTGGCGGGGTCCTTCTCCTTTTCGTCCGTAAAGTTCAGAGTCAGGCCCGCGTTGACCACGGCCTGACGGCGCAGCACATCCTTATAGTAGCTGCCGGGCACGTCAATGTCCGTAAACACCTCATCGTCGGGCTTCCAGTGGATGATGCTGCCGGTACGGCGGCCCTTGTAGGGCTCCTTCTGCAGGCCGCCCACGTTCTCACCCCTTTTGAAGTCGAGGTGGTAATGAAAGCCGTCGCGGTAGATATCGGCGGTCATCCAGGCAGAGGCGTACTGGGTGGCGCACAGGCCCAGACCATTCAGGCCCAGGCTGAACTCGTAGTTGTCCTCGCCCTCACCGTATTTGCCGCCCGCGTACATCTCGCAGAACAGCAGCTCCCAGTTGTAGCGGCCCTCGCCGTTGTTCCAGTCCACGGGCATACCGCGGCCAAAGTCCTCCACGATCACGCTGCCGTCCTTGCAGCGGGTCACATTGATGGTATCGCCGTGGCCATCGCGGGCTTCATCAATGGAGTTGGAGACGATCTCAAAAATAGAGTGGGCGCAGCCCTCCACGCCGTCTGAGCCAAAGATAACGGCCGGGCGCTTGCGCACACGGTCGGCACCCTTCAGCGAAGTAATGCTTTCGTTGCCATATTCCTGTTTTCTTGCCATGCTGTCCTCCGGGCCTGTTCTCTTGTAATGAGCAGGTCGTCAAATCAAAACGCCTTTGCTCTTTCCCTTATAATAAGTATAAGCGATGTGTAAAGAGCAAAAGCGTCGGTGTTCTTTTCTTTTATTAAACCATAGGTTGTATTACTTGTCAATTTCTTCGGGCAGATTTCTTGTCCTTCCGATCCGGCAGAAAAGCGTGCAAAAAGTCATTCTTATTTTGCACGTTGAAACGCATAAAATGAAAAAAGTTTCAGTTTTTTTCAAAAAATTTGAATTTACCCCTTTACAAAATCGAAATTTCAGGTATAATAATCATCGTCCGGTGCGCCTCTGTAGCTCAGTCGGTAGAGCAGGGGACTGAAAATCCCCGTGTCATTGGTTCGATTCCGATCGGAGGCACCATAAATGCGGATGTAGCTCATCCGGTAGAGCGCCACCTTGCCAAGGTGGAGGTAGCGAGTTCGAGCCTCGTCATCCGCTCCAAAAAGGACGCTTAAAAATATTAAGCGTCCTTTTTTCCTAAATCCAATGACACAGAAATAAGGCGACATAGCCAAGTGGTAAGGCATGGGTCTGCAAAACCCTGATTCCCCAGTTCAAATCTGGGTGTCGCCTCCAAATAAACGGTAAGTATCATTTGATGCTTGCCGTTTTTATTTTTTACTTTTTCACGCTTTGGTCTGTCCTAAATTCTTGACAAGGTTCCGTCGCTGAATTATAATATTTTTAAAGCTTAGTTGTACTTCGCAGGTGCAGCTTTATTGCGATAGTTTAATATCGGGGGTGTCGGCGCAAAAGCCGGCTGAGATTAAGGATAAATGCTCCTTTGACCCTTTAACCTGATACGGATAATGCCGTCGTAGGTAGTATAATCTCAGCCTTACGGTATTTTCATATCGTAAGGCTTAATTTTTTAGAGAGGGATTGATATTGTGGAAAAAAGAAATTCTACAAAAAGACTCACAGAAAGCGCATTGCTTCTTGCAATAGCTGTGGTATTGGAACTCGTTTCAAAGCTTTTGGGACTTGAGCTTCCGTTCGGAGGAACAATAACGCTTGCAAGTATGTTCCCGGTAGTTCTCATTTCTTACAGATACGGTGTGAAATGGGGGTTGCTCAGCGGCTTTACCTATTCGCTTTTGCAGATGATAATGGGTGCTAAGGTGGTTTCGGCTATGTTCCTGCCGGGCGAAGACCAAATGGCTGTTTGGCAGGCAATATGCGTTTGCCTTCTTGACTATGTGCTCGCTTATACCATACTCGGCGTCGGCGGTATGTTTAAGGGCAAATTCAAAAAACCGGCATTGGAGCTTGCACTCGGCGTATTTGTCGCCCTGCTCTTAAGGTATATTGTTCATATTATATCGGGTGCGATATTTTACGGAGCATGGGCCGAATGGTTCTTCTCTCAGGAGGGCTTCTATAAGATAGGAGAGAGCATACTCGGCAAATATTCCGGTACGGCTCTGTCGATAGTTTATTCGGTATTCTATAACGGCCTTTATATGGTTCCGGAAATAATCATAACAACCGTTGTGGCAGCTATTCTCGGTAACGTTCCGCAGATAACCGGAGTTAAAAAACCGAAAAAAGATAAATAACAAACGCTTGACAAATTTTTTAACTGTAATTATAATATAAAGCACAATCGAAAAGATCGCCTTTAAAAACTGTGAAGGAAACAAGACGGTTACCGTGAGTTTCAGAGAGCTGCCGTGTGGTGAAAGGCAGTACCAAGTATCCGTGTATAACTCGTTCCGGAGTTTCATAGCTGAAGTCATAGGCTGTGACGGCAGACACCGTTATATGTCAGGTCTTGTTGGAGACCGCAGAGGGCAGCCTCGGCTGCCGAATTAGGGTGGTACAGCGTGGTTTTTACTTCGCCCCTATCTTCTTCAGAGATAAGGGCGATTTTTTGTTTTGTAAAGACTGCGCTTTATTTTTTGTATTTTTCGCTGTGCTGTCAGTCTTTGCAAAGCAAGCTATATGATTGGAGTACTTAATAGGAGAAATAATTATGAAAACAAACAAGTACATTCCTTTTGAACCTATCGACATTCCGGACAGAACTTGGCCGTCCAAGACCATAAAAGAGGCGCCTGTTTGGTGCTCTGTGGATCTCCGCGACGGAAATCAGGCTCTTATAGACCCCATGAACCTTGAGCAGAAGCTTGAGATGTTCAAAACGCTTGTAGACATCGGCATAAAGGAGATCGAGGTCGGCTTTCCTTCCGCATCGGAGACGGAATATGAAATTCTCCGCACGCTTATAGACGGGAATTATATTCCGGACGATGTGACAATTCAGGTGCTTGTGCAGAGCCGCGAGCATCTTATCAAAAAGACCTTTGAGGCTGTAAAGGGCGCAAAGAACGTCATAATACACTTTTACAATTCCACATCGACTCTTCAGCGCAAGGTAGTATTTAAAAAGGATATGCCGGGCATTATCGATATTGCGGTAAACGGCGCAAGACTTATTAAAAAGCTGTCGGATGAGCTTATGGAAACGTCCGACATAAACATACGCTATGAATATTCGCCGGAGAGCTTTACCGGTACCGAAATGGATAACGCGGTTGAAATATGCCAAAGAGTTTTGGAGGAGCTCGGCGCAACGCCCGAAAACAAGGTCATACTCAACCTTCCTTCAACCGTTGAGGGCAGCACGCCGAACGGTTATGCCGATCAGATAGAATATTTCTGCCGTCACCTTAAAGACCGTGACAGCGCCGTAATCAGCCTCCATCCTCACAATGACCGCGGTACTGCGGTCGCAACTGCCGAGCTCGGTCTTCTTGCAGGTGCCGAGCGTATAGAGGGAACTCTTTTCGGCAACGGTGAGAGAACCGGCAATGTGGATATAGTTACACTTGCTCTCAATATGTATACGCAAAATGTCGATTGCAAGCTTGACTTTCACGACATCAACCATATTAAAGAGGTATATGAGGACGCCACAAATATGAAGGTAGGCCCTCGCCAGCCGTATGCCGGTGAGCTTGTTTTTACCGCCTTTTCAGGCTCTCATCAGGACGCCATAAACAAGGGTAAGGCGTTTATGCGTGAGAATAATCCCGACAAGTGGGAGGTTCCTTATCTCCCGATAGACCCGGCAGATGTCGGCAGGGAATACGAGCCGATAATCCGTATAAACAGTCAGTCCGGCAAGGGCGGTGCCGCGTATATTATGCAGGAATACGGATTTGCGATGCCTAAGGCCATGCACCCCGAATTCGGAGCGGTCGTTCAAAAGGCCTGTGATGAAAAGGGTAAGGAACTCAGAGCCGACGAGGTATTTGAGCTGTTCTGTGAAGAATATCGCAATGTCTGCGGACCTTATAAGCTTCTCAACCATAAATTCAGCGAAGAAAAGCTTGAGAGCGAGTCTCGCACCAGGGTGCATTTTACGGGTACCATAAAATATAACGGAAACGAGCCGGTATCTATCGAGGGCGTCGGCTCCGGCCCCATAGAGGCGTTCTTTAACGCTCTGTCGCACGTGGGAATCACAGGGTACAAATTCAAGAACTATGCGGAGCACGCAATTTCAATCGGCGCGGACGCCAAGGCCTGCTCCTATATCGAGCTTGAAGCTCCCGACGGCAAGGCCGTTTTCGGCATAGGCATTTCACACAACATAAACTATGCTTCAATAAAGGGTATTTTGTGTGCCATAAACCGTTGTCAGCCGAATGTTGTGCGCGAGCCGCAGCAGCCGATATTTGAGAAAAAGCAATAAGCTTTTGCGGCAAGGCATTTTTCTAAACACAATTCGGCGTTTTATATGTCCGCTTTATTCGGCAAAACGTGCCGTGAGCGGCAGGAAAGGATATGGAAGTAATATGAGAGAACATAATATTGTAGTATTAAAGGGCGACGGTATCGGCCCCGAAATAGTCGACGAGGCTGTAAAAGTGCTTGATGCAGCAGGCAAAAAGTACGGCTTTAAGATGAATTATGATTATGAGCTTATGGGCGGCTGTGCCATAGACGAGACGGGTGAGCCGCTTCCGCAAAAAACAGTAGATGCCTGCAAAAAGGCGGATTGTGTGTTTTTGGGAGCGGTAGGCGGTCCTAAGTGGGACGGTGTTCCCGGCAATAAACGCCCCGAGGCAGGGCTTCTCGGAATACGCGGTGCGCTCGGACTTTATGCAAATCTCCGTCCTGCAAGAATATTTGCCCCCTTAAAAGATGCGTCGCCGATTAAAGACAGCATAACCGAGGGTAACCTTGACATAATGATAGTTCGCGAGCTTACCGGCGGAATTTACTTCGGAGAGCGCGGCACGGGTGTCGAAAACGGCGAGGAATACGCTTATGATACCGAAAAGTACACCGTTTCCGAAATTAAGAGAATTGCGAAAACCGCTTTTGAAATGGCAATGAAGAGAAGCAAAAAGCTCACAAGCGTTGACAAGGCAAATGTGCTCGATTCATCAAGACTGTGGAGAAAGACGGTTATCGAGATGTCAAAGGACTATCCCGAGGTAGAGCTTAACCATATGTATGTTGATAATTGCGCCATGCAGCTTGTACGCAATCCAAAGCAGTTTGATGTTATAGTTACGTCAAACATATTCGGCGACATTCTCTCGGACGAAGCGTCTATGATATCGGGCTCGATAGGAATGCTCGCTTCCGCTTCGCTCTCGGACGGAAAATTCGGACTCTATGAGCCGATACACGGCTCTGCGCCGGATATTGCCGGCTTCGGCGTCGCAAATCCGCTTGCCACCATACTCTCCGCAGCCATGATGCTCAAATACTCTCTTGATGAGAGCGACGCTGCGGCGGATATAGAAAACGCGGTAAATGCGGCACTCGAAAAGGTTCGCACTCCCGATATATACAAAGACGGATTTAGAAAGGTATCGACTTCGGGTATGGGCGACGAGGTTATTAAGCGCCTTTAATAAAAAGCAGAATATTGCTTCGGCGGCTCCGTTTTTACGGAGTCGCTTTTTAATTTGTGAACAAAAACTGAATTTATCGTATTTTGTTTGAAATATCATAAAGTAAGTGTTAATATATAGAGGTATTGTACTTGTTTGGTACAACGCCGTAATAATTTGCAAGGAGGATTTTCCCTTGGACGAAAATAAAGATAAGACTTTATCCGGCGGAAACGACGAGAGCTACGGCTCAACATTTGACCGCAATACCGAGGATGTCAAAAAGGAAATGGAAGAGCTTGCGGCTACATTTCAGCGCGAGCTTGACAAAACCAAGGCGGAGGCAGAGGAAAAAGGCGAGCTTATACAGGAGCTTGAGGATATCCCCGAGGCTTCGACCGGAAATGATGACGAGGAGCCTTCGGAAGCCGAGCTTTGCGAATGCTGCGGTGAGAAAAGGCGCGGCACAAAAGCCGACCCCGATTCGCCGTATTGTGAAGAATGTGATCTCGGTCTTCGTCACTATCCGTTCAGCTTCTTAAATATATTCTTTGTCGTTGTTGTTATTGCGCTTGTTTTTTACAGCGGCTATGTATTTGCGGGGCGTATGGGCGTTTTAAACGATGTCTATAAGGCAGATAAATATGTTTCGCAGAAGAAAATGGATTCAGCCGTTACCGCATATGAGGATGCGGTTTCTGCAATGGAGAAGGCAGGTATAAAGGGCGAGCTTGTGTATAAGCGCCAAATAATGGCAAATTACCGCATAGGCTACCTTCAGGATATTGACTCTATGAGCGGCAATATAAATTCTTGGGAGCTGTCTCTTCCGCACTTCAGAAGCGTTAAAAAAGCAATGGGCGAGTCGGCGGATTTTATAGCCACCGTGCGCAAGGCTTATACAATACTTACAAAGTATGATGTCAACGATCCTTCGGATTTCCCGTATGATGACGCTATGGCGGCTTTGGTGTCGCTTGAGAGCGAGCCTTATACCGAGGATACAACGGCAAATACTTCGTCCGCGACGCCGTCATCCGTTAAGGCCACGCAGTATAATAAGGCCATGGTATATTACTATGAATATTATATATCGGTAATCTGCAATAAGGATAACGACGAACAGCTCAAATACCTTGAAAAAATCAAAGAAGAATATCCTCAGTATATTTGGCTTTACGGTTCGGCCCTCGGCGATCTTTACGCAAAAACAGGCAAGGACGTCACCGAAATCTGCGATAAAATCCGCAGCAATAATTCCGAGGACCCGTCGCCGGATCTTATTGAAATAGAAAGCCTGCGCATAAAGGGCGATTATGACGCGGCAATAGCGAAATGTGAAGAATACGCTTCACCGGATGACTGCACGGTCAAATATGAGATTTACCGTCAGGAGGCACTTTGCTATATCCTCAAGGACGATTACGACACGGCTTTAGAAACGGCGAAAAAGGCTTATGACGATAACGGCAATTCTCTTGAGGTTATAGATACCTTGGCACTTTGCGCTGTTTTGAAAAACGATGATGCCACATACAGCAGCATGGAATCGCTTTTGGACGGCAGCGGTTACAGCCTGTCCGATAAGGTTACCGGCTTTAAGGCAGGTACCGTTACGCTTGATGATATTCTTTTGAAAGGAGCTTATGACGTAGAATGAGAGCAGTATATCTTACAGTAAAATATATAACCATCGTCGGTACGTTCCTTCAGGGCTTTTTTGAGCATCTCTCATGTCGTATGTATGATGTTCTGATAGAGGACGGCAGATATTTGAGATCAAATGAGATGTGCGGGCATATAGAGCACGAGCTTATTAAAAAGAGAGGCACCGCATTCGGTGTGTGCTTCTTCCCGTTCCTTTTCAATTTGCTGATAGGTCTTATCCTGACCGCGGCAGGCTCGGTAAATATTTTCTATCTCGGTGAATTTTTTATGAGCGCCGATTCAAAAGTACCGAATTTCCCGAACTTCTTATTTCTGTGGGTCGGTATTTCGTGTCTTACCAATCTGTTCCCGCAGATAGAAGACGCTCTTACCCTCAAAGAGCAGATTTACGGCAAGGGCAAGTCAAATCTCTTTGTGAAAATAATCGCCGCGCCGATATTCGCCGTGCTGTATGTCGGCTCATATCTGCAGAGCGTCGGGCTTACGCTTGTCACGTCTGTGGTATTCTCGCTGTTTATGCCGTCGATTCTCGGCACGTTTATACCTCAGCTCTACAATGCCATAGCAGGCTGATCGGCATTACAGTATATATTATGCTAAACGGGAAGTGTTTTTACACTTCCCGTTTTTGTTGTATAAAATATTGTAAAGTGGTAAAATCAAAGCGGTGATAAAAATGAAAAAAATTATAACGGTAATTGTTTTGTGCCTTGCGCTTGCGTCATGCGCAAAAGGAAACAGCGGCGGCACAGAGCCTTCGACGCAAGACGTAAGTACGAGTGCAGCACAGGAAACGGAAGTGCTGTCGGATTTTGAAACCGAGACGGAAACAGAAATTGAGAAGCAGTCAACGGCAGAGGTTAATGCTCCGCCGACGGACGCCGACCCTCAAAAACCGAAGGTAACGCAAAAGTCCGTAAAGCCTACGCAAGAGGAAAGAAAAACTCGGACAGAGACTTCGCCTAAGACGACAGCCGTTCCTGAGCCGACTGTCGTAAAAGGGTTTGAACGCGAGATGCTCGAGTTGTGCAATCAGCAACGTCGCGCGAACGGAAAACCCGATATTGCTCTTAACAATACTCTGTGTGAAAATGCTGCGGTAAGAGCCGAGGAAATTTCAAGGAAAAACTGCTTTTCACATACAAGACCCGACGGCACAATGTGCTCTACCGCGGTTACGGTCAATTATATGACATGCGGTGAAAACATTGCTTACGGTACGCGGTCTGCTTCGGCGACGGTGACTGCGTGGATGAATTCTCCCGGTCATAAAGAGAATATTCTCTCGGAGGATTTTACGGAGGCCGGCTTCGGCTGCTATGAGGTGAACGGAGTAAGGTATTGGGTTCAATTATTTATAGGATAGGCTATGAGCTGCTTTTTGTACGTGCAAAAAGCAGCTCGCGTGCTTATTTGCAAAATACGTGTGCGCCTATGGTCTGTATAACGGGTCTTGTGCGTATCCACTTATTTGAAGTTTTTGCCGGATTATAGTAGTATATGGCACCACCCGACGGATCCCAGCCGTTTATTGCGTCCTGAGCCGCCTTTCTTGACTGTGCCGTAGGCTCTGTGCTCCAGTTGCTGTCGTTTACGCAGGAAAATGCTCCCGGCTGATAGACTACTCCGGCTATTGAGTCCGGAAAAGACGCGTGCTGAACGCGATTCAGAACAACCGCACCCACTGCAACCTGACCTATATACGGTTCGCCTCTCGCTTCGGCTGCAATCACCTTTGCAAGCAGATATATGTCGCTCGAGCTGTATTGTCCCGAGGACGCAGAACCGATTCCGAGCGCCGACAGTGTTTTCGGACCCGCAATGCCGTCGGCATTAAGACCTGCGGATTTTTGAAACTTCTTTACCGCGTCTTTGGTAAGTGTGCCGTAAATACCGTCAACGGATCCGCTGTATATTCCCTTAGATTTCAACTTGGTTTGTATCTGTCTGACCTCTTCGCCGCGAGAGCCCGTTTTTGATAACACTTCGGTGCTGTGGCTTGCACTCTGCTTGTATATCGCTATCGAGCCTACGGCAAAAAGCAGCGCGGCAGCAAGACACACGGCTAACATCTTTTTGAATTTTGCACCGGGAGAATTCATCTTCATAATAATTTACCGACCTTTTATCTGTTTAAGTGCTCGCTTACGGAATTATTGTTTTCATGTGTGACACTTTTATACACATAAATTGTGTGTCACAAAAAGACATATACTAAATATTGACAGATAAAATCTGTTTTGAAAAAAATTTGATTTTTTTAAAAATAAGTGTTGACTTTTGGGTTGCGCTGTGATATTATATCAAAGCTGTCGCGAGAGACACGGAAACAAAATTGAACAGAACGCTTGATAATTCAACGTTTTTGATTAAACAGTTTGAAAAAAGCACTTGACAATTTCGTTAGCTTATGTTATTATATAAGCCCTCCGATAATCACGGAGAACAGCACAATGGACCTTGAAAATTAAACAACGACAAGAAACAAGGAACCCTGAGATT
>OICT01000895.1_pt1 | contig 13113 bp, 6 predicted proteins | sample 1581331 | NCBI WGS metagenome assembly OICT01 (sample SAMEA3882544, study PRJEB24775) | human gut metagenome | biome: human-associated habitat; feature: intestine environment; material: feces | place: Netherlands | collected 2009/2010 | reverse complement strand
GTGTTGGAATTGTTTTCGCCCATCAGAGCGTTCATATTCCAGTGACCACCGCTGACTTCCCAGCTGTTTACATCGTAATAGCGGGTAGCTGTATCGTTCGGGTCAATTTTTCTTTCGTCATAAATGTTGTTGGGGTAGCCACGGCCGCCGCCATGTGCATCGAACCAGGCACCGGCATAGGCGTACATGGTATCGTGACCGATACCAAAGCCGTAGCCGTTACCAATATAGCTTTTCAAGGCATAATAAGCTTTGCCCGACAAGTCAGGTTCCGAAAAATAGCAAGTTCCCCAGTACACAGAATCGACTCGATAATTACCTTCTGCATCCTTTAAATATCTGTCAGGGTCTGTGTTGAAATTATTGCACGAAACAGTATTTAAAGTAATGTGAGCCATACCGTTCTGGGAATAGCCATTGCTTGTGGCTTGGTTTACATATTCCTTAATGGTAAGGGGGTAAATAGAGCCGTTTTCTTCAACGGTATAGCAGAACAAAACCTGAACAGCATCTTTGTAGGATGTGCCGCGACCAGATGCGGGGATAGAAACTGCTGCGCCGGTATCAACATTGCCTGTTATATTTCTGTTTCGGTATCTAAAGTAAACAGTCTTTCCATACCATTCAGAATTGATTTCGAGTTTATTGCCATCAGTAAGCGAGAAAGACTGATAAACTCTTGTTGCACCGGTTGGTTTACCTTCAGCGTCCAAAACATTACCAGTTCTTCCGTAGTTGGAATCATTGGCAATGTAAGTCCACATCATATCTGCTTGCTGGGCGGTAATTTCCCCGTTTGCAAGCCAGCCGCCCTTACCGTCTTGACCATAAATCTTGGCATACATGTCAGCAGTCAGGTACTCCATGCCAGCAGACAGACCGGTCACCCACTGGGGATTAGTCTGACTGTCAAGCTGGACGCCTGCCGCATAAGTAGCAATGCCAGAAAGCGCAAGGCGTGCTTTGAGTTTATCTTCGACCGACAAGTCATCATAAGGGTCGTTTGCATTTTCTTCAATTGATGGGATATAGATTGTAATTTCCGTTGTGATGGTGTTGTCAAGTGTATCATCGGTGAGTTTACTTTCATCTGCACCATTTGCAATCAATTCTTCTTTGGCGGCAGCAATATAGTTGTCGTCATCAATAGTGATTACACAGCGGTAGGTAGTGTAAGCGTCATACTCATCGACAGTATGAGTGTAGGTATCAGAAATTGCTCCCTCAATAGCTTCCCAGCCATTGGCCGTAAGAGTATCCTGACTCTCCTCGCTTTGCTCGGTTTCTGCCGACTGCACGGCGACATTATTTGTCGTGCTTTCGGTAAAAACAAATTCATTGTTTTCATTCAGTGTTGCAGAAGCATGTTCGTTACCCTTGTCTGCAGAAATAACGATATTGCCGTCAACATTTGCTGCGGTGATTTCGAATCCTTCCAGCGCATAGTTGCGGGTATTGAATTCGATGTTGATGTTGCTGGCGTCTGCTCCGATTGCAGCCATTGCATCGGCAACTGCACGATATAACTCGATACCGGACCAAGTAGCATCCGGATTGTCTGCCAATGTTTCGGCAGGAGTCTTGTCCTCGTTCAGATAACCGTATGTGGTAGGCTCTGCATCGCTGTAATCGTACTCCATCATATCCATATCGTAATCGGTATCCTGAGGTTCAATGAACCTCTTGTACCACTGATAATGGAGATTGACGTCATTACGATTTACATGAGCATTGAAAGTGACTTCATCGCCAATCTCGGCCTCGACTTGACCTTCGGTCGCATCATCAGCCAGACTGACAGCTACGAAATCACTTTCATCAACGTCAGGAGTTTCCGTTGCTTCCGGAACTTCTGTAGGCTCAGGCGTAGCCGTCGCATCAGGAGTTTCGGTGGGTTCCGGAGTGGATGTTGGAACCTCGGTGGGCTCCGGAGTCGCCTCCGGTTCTGAGGAATCCGTTTCATCAGGCATTTCTGTGGGGACGGGAGTCCCTACAGGTTCGGTAATCTCTTCTTCAGACGAAGAAGAGCTGGCAGAGTCTAACGCTTCAACAGTCTCAGTAGAAGTGCTCTCGGATACGGCATCCGTAACAAGACTACTGTCAGCCGTGATGGGTTCTGCTGCATAAGCGATTGTGGAGCTAAATGTAGACATCGTCATCATGACTGCCAAAACTGCTGAAGCGACACGCTGCCATGTTTTGCCTTTTTGCATAGCGTTCTCCTTTCAAAATATTGCCAAGTTATACTTTTACGCAATCTTGTTCACATATCTGCACATACATTTGCAAAATCGCATAATCAGCACACTTGGCGGTATCTATATTATGCCACATTTGGGCGCAATAGTCAATCATAAAGCAAGCAAAAAATAAAAAAATCCCGCCCATTATAGGGCGGGACGATTTAATCTGTAATGTTATTGTTATCTTCGTTGGAACTATCCTGCGTCCAGTCAATACCGGAACCCGGTGTTGCATTGGGGTCGATAACAGTACCATAGACGATGTTGGAACCACCACCGGAATTACTACTGTCCCCACCGCTCGGCTGCTGCTGAGCCTGCTGTTGAGCCTGCTGCTGAGCCTGCTGCTGAGCCTGCTGCTGTGCCTGCTGCTGAGCCTGCTGCTGTGCCTGCTGCTGTGCCTGCTGGGCAGCGGCCTGTGCGGCTGCCTGAGCAGCAGCCTGCTTCTGCGCAGCGGCCTTCTGGTCAGCTGCCTTTACCGGGCAGTTGCTGCTGGTGTGACCGGTCTGGCCACAGTAGCTGCAGGTGACTGCCTTTACCGTAAGCTCGTAAGTGGAGCTTACATCCCCATCAGAATTGACTGCCATAATGGTCACATTCCCAGTGTCCTTGGCGGTCACATTGCCTTCCGCATCTACAGTAGCAATGGACTCATCGCTGCTCTTCCAAGTAACGGCCTTGTCCGTAGCATCCTCCGGGAACACGGTTGCTTTGATGGTGTGCGTGTTGCCAACGGTCAGAACGCCTTCATTGGAATCCAGCGTAATGGACTCGATTGCCTTACCGACGGTGACCTTGGTCTCGGCCTTAGCGTTTTCGGGAACGACCAGCATCTCGCTGTCCACACCGGCGTCCTCTGCCGTAGCAGTGGTGTCTGCCACGATGGTAGTGGTGATGGTGCATTCGCCAACGCCTACTGCGGTGACATTACCGGACTCATCCACGGTCACTACCGACTCATCGCTGCTCACGTAAGCAAGCTTGACATCGGTGGCGTCCTCGGGAGTCATCTTAGCACCCAGCGCCTTGGTAGCCTCACCGTTGAGTTCCAGACTCAGAGTTTCGGGGGCTTCTACTCCGGTGGGGAGAATCACGACCTTGATATGGGTCGTGGAAGAAATATTGGTATCTGCAATAGATACTGTGATATCAGCCTCACCGGCACCGACTGCAGTGACCAGACCAGTTTCATCAACCGTGGCAACCTCTTCGTCGGAGGAGGACCAGGTGAGATTCAGTTTGGATGCTGCCTCGGCAATCTTTTCCTGCTCAGCCTTGTCGTCGGTGCCATACTCGATATTGAGCTGCTGGGTCTCACCCTTTTCCAGTACAATGTCGGTGGGCAGGCCCACTGAGGTGATATCAACGCCGCAGCCAACCAGACTGACGGCCATTGCGACTGCCATAATCAGGCACGCGATACGGGTGAATACCTTAACGGACATAGTCTTCATAGAGTTTCTCCTTTTTATGTAAATTGTATTTTTGATTTCGAACATTTTTTGCCATGCGCGAACCTCCTTTATGTTTATGGAGGGCCTATCTCTCACCCTCTGTCTATATTATACCACATTTATACGAGATAGTCAACACATATACAATATGCCAAATGCGGTATACCCTTATTATACATTTTTAATTTTTATATGTCTATTGCTTATATTTACAATACTTCTACAAAATGCTTTTTTGAAAAATAACATACGCGTTATCCTGATACACAATATGCCAATCGCTACGATGTGTCATGTAACCAATAAGCATCATACTGTCGCCTTTGCATAAGGTTACCATATCAATATCATACTTATTTAGGATTGTATCTGTATAATCAAGTGTAGCGTTTGTAACAGAGACTTTGCCTTTAATGGTGTTCATGTCCATTAAAAACTCTTCATTGTACATATCAACACGAGAGTCCATAATAACAGGAATACCATTATACTCAAAGAATGCACCCGTGTTCATATCGTTATACATATGTTGCGGAGCACATTTGTTGATTATCTCGATTACCTCGTCACTTGGATATCTAAGCGGGCGAAGGCTATGAATTTCCTTTGTACTGATGTTCCACACACAACAAAACGCAGAAACTACTGTAACTGCATAAAGAACTGTTTTGATATAGTTGCTTTTATCGTTGCAATTATTTTCTTGGCTTCCGGCTTGCTTCAAAACGAAAATAGAAAACGCAGCAAAAAACCATGTTTCAAAACGAACATGCAACATCATCAGAACGCCAGAAATTGCAACTGGAATAACATCACAAACAAAAATCTTTCGCTTTGACAAAATAGCAAGCACCAAAAAAGCCAGTAGTAAAACAACACCAACACTTGATGTAATAGTTGCAGCCTTCCATTCCGTTACAGGCATTATCTGAGTATTGTTGGATACATGAAGCAATTGCGTATAAATTTTGGCGTGAGCAGGATTGAATAAACTTGCCAAAACAGTCAACAAAACAGCAATGACTCTTTGAATGTACTCATTATGCGTGTATTCTTGCGTTTCAAAATTGAGATATTTTATATAGGGGACTGCTGCTACAATATATGCGATTTCCATTACTACAAGCAGTGGCATGGAAGCACCATGGATATTGGCCCACACAAAACCAAGTAAAGCACACCCATAAATTGCCTTTGAACTTTTGCTTTCTAACAACCTTACAGCAACAACAAAGCAGATTAAAGCCATGAGGTGCGGACGAGGATTTCCTTTTGCCATGTATAAAAGACAAACGCAACTAACAATAGCAAAAATAGAAGTAAATGTACTTTTAACAGAAACGCCGATTTGAGAAATAGCTTTACGTCCCCAGCCAATAAACACAATAGCTGCCAACAAATAAGATGAAGCTAATACATATACAAGCGCTCCGAATGTCTCATCACTATGCAAGCAAGACAACTTGTACAGAATGATGTCAGCTATCACTGAATAGTTTGTATAGGAGTTACCATATATCTCGTTTGACCAAACTAAAGAATCCAACGATACATCTCCGTTTAAAGCGTATCGGCCGAGCATGATATGCCAATAATAATCGCTGTCTCCAATTCGATGAACCGTATAATAACTATACACCCCGTACATCACGATAAAGGACAACGCCAGACAAACAATTATCCATACTTTATTCTTTTTAACACTATTATTTTTCATTATGATTACCCATTCAGTTATCTACATCTTGTGGTCTTTACTATATTATACCACATTTGAGCGTTATGGTCAACTTGGAGAGAGCGTTCTTGCTATAACATGGCATATATACCGCGAAGAAAACTGCATTTTCTTCCCTTCTGCAAAGTCTTCAGAAATGATTTGTTTATATAAATCCGACATATGACATCGTACATTATGATTGATATTTCCGACAGATTCAGGTATGATAATAATACAAGAAAACGTTAGAATAAGCTTGTTGCAAAGTATATACTACTAGGGAGGTGTTGTTATGGCGACCACATCTATCACAAAAGAGTTTTTTGTAAAAGACCAAAAGGCGTTTGAACGCATGAAGCGAGATTTGGATAAGGAAGTACCCGTTCACAAAATGGTTGCTGAATCTGCCTCTCTGAAAAAGAGCAAAGAAAAATTAGCTACCTTTGTATTTCGCTAAGAGCACCTCTTGCGAGGATATCTGAACATGGTCAGGTAGACCGGTTGAGATGCCCTCGCTTCTTTTTGGTGAGATAGATAAGGATACTGAAGCGTTCTCGCATTGTTCTACAATTTTCTTTTCTTCCAAATGGTATGATGATGCTCAGAAAAGGGGTTGATAATATATGCCGCGAGGAAAACGCGTCACTGTATCCGTGGAAGACCGTATCCAGTCCACCTGTGCTGAGATTGAATCTTTACAGGAGAGAATCCGCAGCAAGAAGGAAGAACTCAAAAATCTAAAGGCCGAAAAAGAAAAGTCGGATGCCGCCCGTATCATTGCAGCGGTTCAGGAAAGTGGGAAAAGCGTGGACGAGGTCCTGACGCTTCTGTCCCCCGCCGAAACATCCTGAAAAACAAAAGCCTCCTCATACAAAGAGGAGGCAATTTTTTTGTTGGCTTCGTAGATTGACTGAAACGAATAAAGCTGATATAATATAAGAAATTCGTATTTGTCTGATGAAAGCATCATTCGAGAGCCGATGCCTTTATCAATTTCATTTCTTGGCAAAAGAAATGACCACCAAGCGCAGTAACACTTGATGGTCGATGATTTTGAGAGATTTGAGATAAAGCAAATATGAAGTTGCAACACCCATTCGCTTAACAAGGCTCTCCGCGCATTTCTGTTCAAAGAACAAAAAACACAAGAGGCATCTCTGTCTCAACTACTATTATTATTATACCAAAATATTATCATTATGTCAACATTCTGGCATCCAAAATGATTGATTATTTTCAAATTTATTTTATGTCGCGAGGTTTTTCCATGACAAAAACAATTCCCCAAACACCGCAAGGTAAAACCCCTGCGGCACCTAAGAAGCGGAGAAGAAAGAAATTTTATCGCATGAAGTTTATTGATTCTTCGGATGTCATTTGCATCGCGAACAACTTTTACTCCTGCGACGAACTTTCCACACACTCGAATCGTGACCGTTCTGCTTTCATTCAGATTTGGATGATGGAACCGGGTCGTAAACCGCATCTCGTCTGGACAGGATATCCGCGTGACCTTGAAGAGTTTATGAAAACGAAGTTCAAGGCTGTCCTGAGATATAACTACTACATCACCAAGAATACCTTCTGCCGCCCCGCTCGTACGGAAGGCAATATCTTTACCTACAACAACATCGTTATTGATATTGATGACCACGAGTCCAGCAGCGGAATGGTTGCATGGGAAAAGGATGTTCTGAAAACCGAACTGCTTTATGCTGCAGACGGAGAACTCCTTGATGTGGAAATTCCTCCCATCTCTGCTATCGTGGATACGGGTCGTGGCTTGCAGGTATGGTACTCCTTTGACGGCATCGCAGCTAAGAACAAGAAGGCATATCGTCTGGTAACGGAAGCCATCATCGATAAAGTTCAGCAAGTCTGTGAGAAGATTCATGATGAGCACCCTGAATTTGTGATGAAGGTGGATGTTGCTGCCAGCAAGAATGCAGCAGGTCTTGTTCGTCTGCCGGGGACCACCAATGCGAAGACCAAGAATGTATCTGAGATTGTCTACTTCAATGAGGAGATGAAAACCCGTAAGTTCTTTGGTCAGGATGGCTTGTCTTCTGTGCTTTCCTTCTCCGCATTGTCTGCACCTGACTCCACCATCAAAGCGGGCAAGAAGAAAAAGAATAAAGTACCCGTGACGAAGGACGGTAAGCCTGTGCCTACCTGTGTCGTGGCAGATGCTCTGGAACGGTTGTTTGAACTGCGCGACTATAGCAAGGTCCCTGCAACCGGGATTCGCGACCTGCTCCTGTACATCTACTTCAATACGATTTTTCAGCATCGTGGTCCTGCGATTGCGATGAAGAAAACCATCTGGCTGAATTCCAAGTTTGCAAATCCCCTGTCAGAAACAGAACTGGACAATGCTGTTGGACATATCCCCTCTAAGCTGAGCGAAGTCGTTTGCACGGATGGCACGACCTCGTATGTGCCGGGTTACATTCTCCCCTACAACTACATCATTGAGACCCTGCAGATTACTGCTGCGGAACTCAAACAAATCAAGCTGACTGTTCCCAAAGCAATCGCCAAGAATACCACCAAGAAAAAGAACGCCCGCGCAGTGAAGGAAAAGAATCTTCTTGAAGAGCGCAACGCTGTTCGTATCATGCACATCAACAATCCGGAACTCTCCATCACTGAGTTGGCAGCACGCTTCCATCGTACCAGAAAATGGGCTTCCAACTGCGTGAACTCCGCATTCGAAGGAATCATGGCTGGTGCTGTGTATGTACGCGGCCGCATCAGCAAGATGTCTTCGATTCCTGAACTTGCTCAGAAAGCTGTCACGACTATCAAAGAGAGTGTTGAGAAGGTCAAGGAAGCAGTAGCACCGCGTTCACTGGATTCACCGGATGTGACGATACATTACGTGAAGCTTCCAATCCTGATTCCACCTATCTGGTTCGATGACCACAATGTGCAGGTCTGCGTTCTCTGAGTTTTTGGGTTAAGCGTTTCATCGTTCGAAATCCCTCTACATTTTTTAGTTTTTGACTGAATTTGAATATTGTGCTTGAGTGTAACCGCACGAAGCCTATTATATGTTTTTTAGGTGCGCAGCAGCGCGGCGTTTACGCCAGCGCGTTCCTGAGCACCGTCGCTGCCTCGATTCGGTGCAACGCGCAGCAGCCGAACCTCGCGAACGAGGAGGCATGCGTCGCTTTTAAGAAACGGATTTCTTAAGAGTATTCCTCCTTAACAACAGTAGTTGCATATAAAAAACAACTCTCCCCTCTTAAGGAGATTCAACTCTTTTAGAGAAACAGCATACTTCAGAACGCACAAGCTTTCAGTGTAGCAGCAGTTCTTCAGAGCAGCTCAAGCGTAAAAGCCCAACAGTCTGACAGCATAGCAACAGCTTCAGAACGCATCGCAATGTGCAAGGGACGTTCTTCTTCGGCCAAAGCTCTTCATGGCAGCCACTTCTGCATGGGTTACGAGAAGCTGTCCGATAGCAGTGCTCAGAAAAGCCATACCCAGACGAGCGATTGACCAACAGCGCAAAATGTGGTATAATATAAATAACAGTGAAAGGAGCGTTCTATGACAAAAGACAATGCCGACTACGGTTTGTATGTGCATTATGTCCGGTCTGCGATTCCTAAATGTCATGGTTATCAGGAGCTTCATGCTCATAGCGAAGCATCGTTTCGTGATGCAGTAAATAAAGTGGATGACTTTGTGGAAACAGCGAAAGGATACGGTAGACAAGCATTTGCTATAACAGACCACGGGAACCAGATGCGATTGTATCAGGGTATCAAAGCAAGAACGAAGGACGAGAAAAAGAACCTCGAAGCCGTATTGCAAGAAGCGAATATCCCTGAGGATGAAATCCATAAGATTCTCAAATCGATTGGTGATACAGACAGTATCCGCTATCCAACCGATAAGATGTGGCCTTATGTGAAGAAATACTGCAAGCTGTTCTTAAAAGCAGCAGAGAAGAGCATCCAGTTTGTGCCGGGTATGGAAGCCTATTTCCAGCCGGAAAAGGTCGAGGGGAATCGTGATTCATTCCACCTGATTCTCTACGCAAAGGATTGGAACGGACAGAAAACCCTGTTCAAACTCGAAAACCTTGCACAGCTGAATAAGAGCCCCAAAGGTAAATGGAACGGTCAGGAAACAGGCGGATTGCCGCGTATGACATGGGCTGACTTGGAACGCTTCGTGGGTCCCGGAACAGAAGGACACGGACATTTGATTGCGACGAGCGCCTGTGTCGGTGGGTATATCCCCTACCTGATTCTTCGTCCATGGTACATTGCCGATAAGCAGCACGCGATTTCGATGGCGCTGGCAAATCTTGGTGATGCTTACACGGAAGAAGATGTCAAACAGGCAGAACAAGACCTTGTGGATGCAAAGGAAAAGGCAACAAAGGCAAAAGCTGACCTGCGTGACCTGAAAAAACTGAGCGGAAAAGACTACGAAAAGAAAAAAGCTCAGCTTGAAAAGAAAATTGAAAAGCTGAAAGCTGTTGTCGGTGATTTTGAAGACGGAACTGAACAGTCAACAGTTCTGGACGAGAACATCGATGAAAACGATAAGAATGCAAAAAAGCGGGCTGACCTGAAAAAAGCGGTAATTACTTTAAGGGCGGTTATCGAAGAACAGGAAAAAGCAGAGCAACTCATTGCTCGTGAAGCAGAAATCAAGGCAGAAGCAGAACAAGCGCCGAAACGCCTTGCCTGTGCAAAAGAACGGTTAGCTGAGGTCGAAAAAGGTGCGCGGCCCTATATCAAGCAGATGGGGAAATACCGTGCATTGGAAGCTGAAAAAGTCGACTCAGAACAGGCATATCAGGATGCTGTGGCGGCAGCAAAACGGATGGAATCCATCTTTGGTCATGAAAACTTCTACATCGAATTGCAGAACCATGGTATTGCGTCAGAAGACTACGCACGACCCTATCTGTATCGCTTAATCAAAGAAACCGGGATTGAGCCGACAGTAGCCAATGATGTGCATTTCAAAACGAAAGATGATGTGCGAAAACGGAATCTGATTGCATCGCTTCGGTTCAATACACCGTTGGCAGAAAAGGAAACCGAAGAAGGACTGACAGAACTATACTTCAAATCTGATGAGGAAATGAAGGCGCTGGCAAAGCCTGATGATGCGATTTGGCAAAGGGGCATGGAGAACACAGCCGTGATTGCCAGAAGCTGTAATGTGTATTACAGCTACGGAATGCACTTACCTGAGTTCGATGCTCATGCAGCAGGATGTGAGACAGCCCTTGAATACCTCGATAAGTTTTGCCGGAAAATGATTCCGCAGAAATATCCGAAACGCGATATGCCGGATGACAAGTACGCAGAGCTTATGAAAACTGTCGATGAGCGCTTGAAATACGAGCTGTCTGTCATTGAAAAGATGGGCTACAGCTCTTATATTGCAATCGTTCAAGACTTCATTTTCTACGGAAGAAAGATTGGTGGAGAAGCGGCAATCGGGCCGGGTCGTGGTTCAGCGGCTGGTTCTATCGTCTGCTATCTTGCAGACATTACCGACATTGACCCTCTTCGCTATGACTTGATTTTCGAACGATTTTTGAACCCGGAACGCGTATCGATGCCGGATATCGACACTGACCTCGCTCCGTTTGTGCGAGGGAAAGTTATCAATTATGTCGCAAACAAATACGCGTACAAAGACCCCTACCCTGTCGATGAACTTCGCAGTACCGTCTGCAACATCGTCACGGAGGGAAAGCTTGCCGCAAAAGCTGCTGTAAGAAATGTTGCCCGTATCACGGACGTTCCGCTGGATACTGCCGACATGGTAGCGAAAATGATTCCGGCAAAGCCGAAAATGACCATCAAGAAGGCAATGGAAGAAAATCCTGACCTTGCGACACAATACAAAAACAATCTTACGGTAAAGCATCTGCTGGACGATGCCATGCTTGTAGAAGGTATTCCCGTTCAGACCGGTGTTCACGCCGCTGGTGTCATCATCGCAGATAAACCTGTCTCTGAATATGCTCCCCTGCTCTGGAATGACGAAAAGAATTGCTGGGTCATTGAAAGCGATATGGTTGAGTGCGAGAAAACCCTCGGATTGCTGAAAATGGATTTCCTTGGTCTTGAAAACTTGGATATCTTGAACCTTGCTCTCAAATACATTAAGACGACCAAAAAGGTTGCTGTTCATTTTCACGACATCAACAAAGCGGATGACTTGAATGTCATAAGAGATATCTATGCCTGCGGTCGTACGAATGGCGTTTTCCAGTTCGAAAGCGATGGCATTAAGAAAGCACTTACGGGATTCAATCCGACTTCGATTGACGATGTGATTCTTATGAACGCCGCATATCGTCCCGGTCCGATGGATTCTATTCCTGAAATCACAGAAGTCAAGAACGGAACGGAGAAGCCGAACTATATCATTCCGCAGATGGAACAGATTCTTGGCAAGACTTATGGCAGCGCTATTTATCAGGAACAAATCATGCAGTTGTTCCAGCTTGTCGGGTTTAGTCTTGGTGAGGCTGATGTGATACGCAGAGCCATGTCCAAAAAACACCTTGATGAAATCGAGGCCGCAAAAGATAAATTTGTGTCCGGCATGATTGAGCAAGGCGGTAAACCCGCTGATGTGGAGAAGTTCTGGATTCGTCTGCTTGCATTTGCTTCCTATGCGTTCAATAAAAGCCATGCAGCAGCATACAGTATCGTCTCCTACTATACGGCATTTCTTAAATATTATTTTCCGTGCGAATATCTCTCTGCGCAGTTGAGCTATACGCCGGAAAAATTGAAGCTGTTCCTGTCTGACCTGAAATATGCAGGACTTACACTCCTTCAACCCGATATCAATTCCGGTGTTCCGAACTTTGCTCCGATGCCGGGAAACAACAAGCAGATTCGTTTTGGTATCAAAGCCATAAAAGGTGTTTCTGCAGCAGCACAAATCATTTACGATTTGCGGGATACGAAAAAATCTAACCCTAACGCACATCATCTTGGCCCCTGTAAAGACTATAAAGACTTCATTGTTCGCTCTATTGTATATGGCGTAGATATGGGTGTATGTACCGCTCTGGTTCGTGCCGGTGCATTGGATTGCCTTATGCAGGACGGCGAGACACGCAGACAATTTGACGAAGCGCTTGCTCCTGCTTGCGAAAGCTGCAAAAAGGCAATGAAGTCTGCCATAAAAGAGGATGAAACTCTTGCGGGAGATAATCTTTATCGTCATCTTATGGATAGTTGGGGATTGCCGGATGAATGTATCCAGCAAAAAGAAGAATACGACATTGACACAAAACTCGGATATGAACTCGAACTGTTAGGGGCTTATGTTTCCGGCACACCTGTTCAGCCTTATTTGTCTGTTATTACAAAATCCGCAAACAGAGACAGAGCAATCGGTGAGCTTACCCTCAATGACAGGGGCAGAACGGACATCGCAGGGCGTATCCGTGACTTCAAAATCATTTACAGGAAATCTGACCATGCTCCTATGGCAAAATTCATGCTGGATGACGAAACGGATTCCATTTCGTGTGTTGCCTTTACGGGAGCATATGCGACATTCGGATATCTGCTGAAAGACGGCGCGGTTGTATCACTCAGTGGAACTCCTAAATTCGAAACCAACGATGACGGTGATACCATTGTTCGCAAAGAATACCGTGTAAAGACCGTTAAAAATCTCCTTCCGGAATAAA
>OICT01000882.1_pt1 | contig 13252 bp, 9 predicted proteins | sample 1581331 | NCBI WGS metagenome assembly OICT01 (sample SAMEA3882544, study PRJEB24775) | human gut metagenome | biome: human-associated habitat; feature: intestine environment; material: feces | place: Netherlands | collected 2009/2010 | reverse complement strand
CGGAAAAGGTCCGAAATGCGGGAATCTGCAACAATTTTGTAGGTCCTGCACCACTTTTGCAGAATGTCCCCGGGATGGGAGAAAACGTGGAATTTTCAACACAAATTCACATTGGGCATTTTGATGTTGGAGATTCTGGCAAAAACCACTGGATCTCCCTTCAAAAAATTGTCATAATTCCGACTTGAATTTTACAAAAAGTACGGCGAAAAGTTTGCGTGTCGAACCTGGGAGGTTGAAAACTCGGTGGAAACTGTGGAATTCCACCCGGAAAGTGGGCGTACAAACTTGATTTTTGAACATTTTCCACCGGGTTTTCAACATGTGGAAAAAATTGAGCCGAATTACCGATTGTATAGCCTGCTGAATGTGGAAAACTTTTGCCTTCGGTAAACATTGCGAAGAATGCCGGGGTATGCTATACTTTAGAATGTATCAGTGTCAAAATATAGTAAAACTGAAACAGAACGAAACCATGGCGCGGCTCAAACGGCCCGCCTTGCCATAGAATGGAAGGAGAACACATCAATGGACGAACAGAAAATGCCGCGCCGCCCCCGCCGCAGCAGCACGGAGGAGCAGCCCAAGAATGAGAGCCTGGTCTACGGCAAAAACCCCGTGACCGAGCTGCTCAAGAGCGGTTCCGGCGTGGATACCGTGCTGATCGCGGAGGGCATGGCCCCCGCCGTGGCAGCTTACTATACCGCCATGGCCAAGGAGGCCGGGGCCACGGTCAAGCGGGTGCACCCCAATAAGCTGCGCCTGATGACCGGCACCGAGAGCCACCAGGGCGTGGCTGCCTTTGCCAGCGAGATCGAATATGTGACCGTGGAGGACCTGCTGAACGTTGCCAGAGAGAAGGGGGAGCCTCCTTTCCTGGTGCTGAGTGACGGCATCGAGGACCCCCATAATCTGGGCGCGGTGATGCGCTCTGCTCTGCTGTGCGGAGCCCACGGCATCGTCATCCCCAAGCGGGGCGGCGCGTCCGTGACCCCCACCGTTATCAAGTCCAGTGCCGGTGCGGCCGAGCGCCTGCCTGTGGCCCGCGTGGCCAACATCGGCGAGACCATCCGCCGCCTGAAGGATCAGGGGGTGTTCGTCTACTGTGCTGATATGGACGGTGTGCCCCTGCGCAAGAACAACCTGACCGGCCCCATCGCACTGGTGCTGGGCAGCGAGGGCAGCGGTGTATCCCAGCTGGTGAAAAAGCTCTGCGATGGTGTGGTGCGGCTGGATATGGCCGCTCAGGGCACCGGTGTGGACAGCTTCAATGTTTCGGTGGCGGCTGGCATCATCCTGTACGAGATCCAGAGCCAGCGCGCCGCAGAGTAAGAAACAGCGGCCAGACCGCCGTGACCAGAACAGGGAGGGACTAGGATGCCAAAAGATGATAAGCGCAAAGAGCTGACACAGGAAGAAATCGATGCGCAGAACGAGAAGTTCCGCACGTTTTTCAGCACCAGCGTGGCACAGGTGCCCGAAGAGATGAAGCGCCGCGATGAGGAAAAGGAGAATACCGGCAGCCTGCTGGGCAAACTCTTTCACCGCGAAAAGGACAAAGAGGAGCCTGCCGCCGCCCCGGCCGTGCAGAATGAGCTGCCGCCCACGGGTGAGATCGTGCTGGGCCATGAGGAAGAAGCCGAGGCCGGCCTGGAGCTGGCATTGGAGCCCGGAGAGCTGGAGGAAGCAGAGCCTGTGGCTCTGCCCACCGCGCCGGAAGCCCCCGCAGCGCCGAAGCCGGAACCCCGGCCCGCACCCCAGCCCGAGAAAAAGCCGGAGCCGCCCCACCGCCAGGAACCCCTGACCCCGCAGGAGCAGCAGGAGGATGCAGAGATGGCCGAACTCAAGGCCATGCTCTATGGCACCCCCAAGCCTGCCAAGCCCGCCCCGGTGGAGGAGGTGCAGGATGCCCCCGAAGAGGTGCTGGCCGTGGAGCCGGAAGCTCCCGCAGCGCCTGAGGGCCCGGCCATCCCCATGGTGTTTGCCGAGGATCAGTCGGTAAAGCAGGCAAAGTCTGCCCCGGAAGCCGCGCCAGAGGTTGAGCCGGAACCGGAAAAGGCTTTCCAGTTCTTTGGCAAGGGCGCGGACGAGAACGAGCCGCAAGCCCCTACCCGCACCGAGGCCCCCAGCAAGGACGACAGCATGAGCCTGCCGCTGATGGGACTGGAAGAGGACGAAGCACCCGCCCGGCCTGCCGCACCGGCAGAGGAGGCCCCGGCCCAGCCTGCTGAGGAAGTGGCCCCTGCCGCGCCGGAGGCTGAGGAGAAGCCTGAAGAGGAAGCCGAGCCGGAAACGCCCGAGCAGGTGGGGGAGAAGCTCCGCCGGATGGGCGCGGAGCTGACGCTGCGGTGTGTGCTGGAGGGCATCCTTGCCGTGGTACTGCTCCACTTTGGCCTTGTTGCCGAGGGGCTGCTGGCCCCTGTGGCCTCCCTTGACCCCGTGATCGCCCCGGCGGCGTTCTATGCCGCCAACCTGCTCTTTCTGGCCGGTGCGCTGGCTGTGGGCTGGCCTGTCCTGCGGGATGGCCTGCAGGGCCTCAAGGGCCGCCCCAGTGCAGACACCATGCCGGCGCTGGCCGCCTGTGGTGCGCTGGTGCAGGCCGCGGTCGCCCTGCTCAACGCCCAGAGCTATCAGAACTCCAGCTGGACGCTGCTTTCCGGCGTGGCCGCACTGGGCCTGTTCCTGGCCCTGCTGGGCAGCCGTGTCCTGCTGACTGCCGTCAGAAACGGCTATGCCCTTGCCGCCCGATCCCCCGAGGGGCTGCAGGGCGCGTTCCGTGTCCGGGATAAGGACCTGATCCGGGTGCTGGCCCGGAGCCTGGATCAGAAAGACCCCTGGGTGCTGCTCAGCCGCCCTGTCCAGTGGGACGAGGCGCTGGTGGAGCAGAGCTTCGGGGAGCGCGCCAGTGAGCGCCGCGCCCGCAAGACAGCCCTGATCCTGCTGGGTGCCGCCGTGCTCAGCGGGCTGGTGTTCCTGCTGTTTGGCGGCGGGCCCAACGGCATGGCCGCAGCCCTGACCTCCATGCTCTGCATGGGTGCACCGCTGTCCTCCACCCTGGTTGCGGGCATCGCGTCTCTGCGCCTGCAAAAGACCGCAGCCGCCGCCGGTGCCGTGGTGCCCGGCTGGGCTGCCATTGAGGAGCTGGGCGGTGTGGACACCGTGCAGGTGGATGCCGACGAGCTCTTTACCGCCGACAGCGTGAATCTGGAGGATATCCGCATCTTCAAGGGCGGCCGCATCGACCGTGCCATCCTCTATGCGGCCAGTGTCCTCAACCACAGCTGTGAGACCCTGCGGGGCCTGTTCCGCCAGATCATCGAGGACCGCACCGAGATCCTGTACCCTGTGAAGGACTTGGAGGTCCACCACGGCCTTGGCTTTGCCGCCTGGTGCGATAACAACCGGGTGCTCATCGGCAACCGGCTGTACATGGAGCGGGAGGGGGTGCCCCTGCCCGAGCAGGAGTATGAGGATGAGCACTCCCAGAACGGCGCGCTGCAGATCCTGTATCTGGCTGTTTCCGGCAGCCTGCACGCCATGTTCGTGCTCCACTATGTGGGCGGCCGCAACGCCGCCCGCGGTCTGGAGGTGCTGCAGCGGGAGAACATCCGCCTGCTGGTCACCTGTGAGGACCCCAGCCTGACGGCCCGCCACATCACCGAGGCTTATCATCTGCCCGAGGGGATGATCACCCTGCTGGATCAGGAGCAGTGCAGCGCGCTGACCCCTGCCCAGCCGGACGAGACGGCCCGCTGCTGTATGCTGCATGATAAGGGCTTTGCCAGCCTGATCGGCGGCCTGCGCGCGGCGGAAAAGGCCCAGAACGCCGAGACGAGCGCCACCACGGTGCAGATGGTCTCGGTCTGGTTCTCGGTGGTCATCGGTGTTCTGCTGACCTACGCGGGCAGCATCGGAACCCTGTCGGTGGCCGCTGTCCTGATGTATCAGGCAGCTTGGAGTGCTTTGAGCATTGCGGTCTGCGCCCTGAAACAGCATAACTGAGAATGATTCTCAAATAAATAGGAATTATTCTTGATTTATTTGGCGAACTCTGGTATAATACTCTCAGAAGGAATGCCCCGGCGGTCACCGGCGGCGAGATGATACGCACACTACGCATCATAAAAGGAGAGCATGAATATGGAACTCAAGGGTACCAAGACCGAACAGAACCTGTGGGAAGCATTTGCAGGCGAGAGCCAGGCCCGCAACAAGTACACCTTCTTCGCCAGTGTGGCCAAGAAGGAAGGCTATGAGCAGCTGGCTGCCATCTTTGAGGAGACTGCCGCCAACGAGAAGGAGCACGCCAAGATGTGGTTCAAGGCCCTGAACGGCGGCTCCATCCCCGACACCATGACCTGCCTGGAAATGGCCGCCGGCGGTGAGCACGACGAGTGGACCGAGATGTATCCCCGCATGGCCAAGGAAGCCAAGGAAGAGGGCTTCCCCCAGCTGGCCGCCCTGTTCACCATGGTGGCACAGATCGAGAAGGAGCACGAGGAGCGCTACCGTGAGCTGGCTGAGAACCTGAAGAACAACAAGGTCTTTGCCCGTGAGGAACAGCAGGTGTGGGTCTGCCGGAACTGCGGCTACACCCATATCGGCAAGTCTGCTCCCCTCAAGTGTCCGGTCTGCGCACATCCCCAGAGCTACTTTGAGTTGAAGAAGCATAATTATTGATCCTGTCCGGAACGCCGCAGCTCCCACGCCGGGGCTGCGGCGTTCTTTTTGCACAAAATTTTCCGGAAAAACTGGTATAGTCCACGAAATCGGGTGCGAAAGCACAGCACTTTGGGCGAAAAACTTGACCCACATTGGCCGGACGTGTAAAATAAATCAATAGTGAGAAAAATCATGGACGCGAAATTTTTCCATGTGTGCGGCATTCCTTTGATCCCATGGGATGAAACAAGGAGGGAAGTTCGACCCAATGAAATGGAAATTCCAAACCGCGGGGCGGCTTCTGGCCCTGCTGGCTCTGAGCGGGGCCCTGCTGGCTGCCCCTCTGCCCGCGCAGGCCGCGCCCGGTGTGCTGACAAGCCTGACCGGAACCGGCTCCAAGCTGGAACTGGAGCTGACCGAGATGGAGCTGGAGATCACCGATGATGACCCCCGCCCCAAGGGCTACCTGTACACCAGCGGACAGAGCGATTATTACTTCATCGTCTGGATGAGCAGCAACTCCAATGTTGCCACGGTGGATGGCGACGGCAAGGTGACGGGCCGCAATGCGGGCACTGCCATCATCACAGCCATCTCCGACCACGGCGAACGTGCCGCCTGCAAGGTGACCGTGACCCGCAAAAATGAAGAAGCAGCCAGAAAAAAGCCCACGCTGGATACCACCAGCCTGAGCCTTGTGCTGCAGTACAATGACCTGCACCCCGCCCACCAGCTCCAGCTGACCAACAGCGACCACTCCTTCCTCTATGTCTACCAGTGGATGAGCAGCAACCCCGAGGTTGCCACAGTCAGCGACAAGGGCCTTGTCACGGCTCAAGCGGCGGGCACCACCACCATCACGGCAATGGTCTCCAACGGCCAGGCTTTGCGGTGTAGCGTCACGGTGACTTCGGATATCGGCAAGGTGACCTTGAACAAGAGTGACCTGCTGCTCCGCACCGTGGGCACCCAGGAACGTCTGACGGCCACCGTTGCGGTGGAAGGCGGCGGCAGTGTGCCCATTACATGGGTCAGCAGCAACCCCGGTGTCGTTACCGTGGATGCGGATGGCGTGGTGACCGCCATTGCCGATGGAGAAGCCAAGGTTACGGCCCTTTCGCCCGCCGGACGCTTTGACGTGTGCAGCGTTGTGGTGGGCATGGCGGCGGAGAAGTACGAATCTGAAGCCGACCTTGCTGACGAGCTCAAGCTCCCTGATCCCTACGTTGCCGTAAGGCTGAATAAACTGGCATAAAGAAAAAGCACCCGCCCATGGCTGTTTTTGACGGCTATGGGCGGTTTTTGCGTGTATGGAAACGGATGCGCTGGGAAAAACCTGCCGAAGAGGAATTTTTTGCAAAAAATATTTTGCGTTGCGTGTTGCGGTGCACCTGACACATCCGGCCGCCTCCGGCAGGTGAAAAAGGACAAAATGGCCCGAACGTTGGTTAAGACAGGGGGCGGATGCCCCGCGGAGCGGCAAAATCTCTGCAAAAAAGGCGGCTGTCCGGCTTGAATGACACATTTAACAAAAATTTGACGTGAAGTGATTGAATTTGCAACTCTTGACAGAAGGCGGGACAAACCATTATCCTTTTATCAGAGGAAAGTATTTTATGTCGCCAGACGTTGGAATGCCTGGTGTACAAGTGTGTGTCAGGAGGGAAAGAATATGACCAACTACCGGAACCGAATCGGGGAAGCCATTGCCTTTGCCCGGAACGTGGCGGGCAGATCCCAGCAGGAGCTTGCGGATATGCTGGGGCGGGACAAGCGCACCATTCAGAAATGGGAGCGGGGCGAGATCCGCATTGCGCTGGAGGATTTTCTGGATGTATTCGATACTCTGCACCTGCCGGTGGGGCCCTATGAAATGTGGATCCTGCATCCGGAACTCTTTCCGCGCGGCATGGAGGATATCAAGGGCTTCAGCACCGAAAAGAAGCGGAGGACACTGGCGGATTATTATCTGCATCAGGCTGCACCGCTGGAGATCGAGCAGGAGTATTACATCCTGTTCGGCGACCACGGCAGCAACAGCTGCGGCATCCGGCAGGAGCTGCTGGCCAACCTGCAGACTCCGCTCCGTGACCGCAAACGGATCGTGAACCAGATCATCGACAACTACTATGAGGCCCGGGCCATCGGACATCTGACCGACCCGGAGGGCCAGCAGCCAGTGATGCCCATTCTGGAAGCCTGCTACGATGCCAGTGCACGGAGCGTGAAAGCCAACGAGAACCGGTACAGCATCGGCAGCATCGAGAACTATCTGGACGATGCGGAGAAACCGGCAGAAGGGTGAACCGAACAGCAGACGGCCATGTGCAGCCGCCTGCTGTTTTTGCGTTCGGCTGCCTGCGGGAAAATATTGTGAAATTTGCGGATTCCTGCTATACTTATCCTATTGATGAAAAAGAAGGGTGAGATAAATGGCATACAACATGGGCGGTCGGCGCTTCCGGCCGGTGGGCAGCGGAAAAAAGCGGACTGCGCCGCAGTACGGGCCGGTGGGCACAGGCTGCCCGTTTGTGGAGGAGGCCGTGGCGCGGCTGTACCGGGAGCAGAACGAGGAACATTTCTGGAGCCTGATGAACGCCCTGAACTATGCGCTGGAATTGCAGACCAAGGTGCTGGTTCCGCTGGATGCGGCGGTGGACCCCCAGAGCGGGGCCGCCCCCTGGGCACACCTGCCCATCCCGGAGGAGCGGGCCGAGGGCCTGCAGCCCTGGCTGCTCCACACCCGGAAAGAGCGGAACTATCTGCCGCTGTTCACCTCGGTAAAGAACGCCGAGGCGGAAAAGGCCAGCGCCACCCGCCCCATGGTGGAGCGCAGCCTGCGCAGCGCCATGGAGTATGCGCTGGAAACGGACGGCATCGATGGTGTGGTGCTGGACCCGTGGACAAGCTCTGCCACGCTGGATGTCTCCCTGCTCAGCGGGCTGCTGAAATCGGAGCGGGGGAGCGACAACCCCGGCGCTCAGGAGCTGGAAGCCGGGCACGCCGCCGCCCGGGCCGGGAATTGGCCGGAGGCAGCGGCCCGCTACACTGCCGCCGCCGAGGCGGGCAGCGCCGAGGCGCTTTCTGCCCTGGGAGACTGCCTGTACTATGGCCGGGGTGCCCGGAAGAATAAGACCCAGGCCCGGCGGATGTGGAAAAAAGCCGCACAGGCCGGGGAGGTGCAGGCCATGATCGCCCTGGGGGATGACTGTGCCGCATCGGGCAGGGAGATGGCGGAGACTTTGCAATACTACCGCCGCGCCCAGAGCGCTGCCCGGGAGGTGCCGGACATCGCCTACACCCCGCAGGTCTGCCTGCGCCTTGCCCAGTACGAGACCCAGTACCTCTCCCGCAAAAAGGCGCTGCTGCAGGTGGCCGAAGCCGTGCAGGGCTTTCGGATCCTGCAGGCCGAGGGCGAAACGGATGCTGCCGACTGGCTGCGGGAGGCTGAACTGCTGACCGATCAGCTGCTGGCCGACGATAAAAACGCCTGAAACACAGTTTCTTTACATTTGTTCTAAGAAATCGTCATAGGAAACCGGTAAGATATTCAAGGAAATATTCTGCGCCGAAGAAAAGAGGACAAGCACTATGAGCAAAGTGATCGGAATCGACCTTGGCACCACCAACTCCTGCGTGGCGGTGGTGGAGGGCGGCAAGCCTGTGGTCATCACCAACGCCGAAGGTGAGCGCACCACCCCCAGCGTGGTGGCCTTTACCAAGGACGGCGAGCGTCTGGTGGGCGGCGCGGCAAAGCGCCAGATCGCCACAAACTCCGGCCGCACGGTGTCCAGCATCAAGCGGTACATGGGTTCTGATCACCGGGTGCATATCGATGGCAGGGATCTGACCCCGCAGGAGATCAGCGCCATGATCCTGACCAAGATCCGCCGCGATGCCGAGAGCTATCTGGGCGAACCGGTGACCGAGGCCGTCATCACGGTGCCTGCCTATTTTGACGACAGCCAGCGTAAGGCCACTCAGGACGCGGGCCGCATTGCGGGCCTGAATGTTCTGCGCATCATCAACGAGCCCACCGCCGCCGCGGTGGCCTACGGCCTGGACAACGAAGCCCCCCAGAAGATCCTGGTCTATGATCTGGGCGGCGGCACCTTTGATGTTTCGATCATTGAGATCGAGGACGGCACCTTTACGGTGCTGGCCACCGGCGGCGATACCCATCTGGGCGGCGATGACTTTGACGAGCGCATCGTGGAGTACGCTGTGGCCGAGTTCAAGAAGTCCGACCGCATCGACCTCTCCCACGATCCGGCTGCTATGGGCCGCCTGAAGGAGGAAGCGGAAAAGGCCAAGAAGGAGCTTTCCAGCGCGCTTTCCGCCCAGCTGAACCTGCCGTTTATCGCGGTGGGCAAGGATGGCCCTCACCATCTGGATCTGAGCCTGGGCCGCCCCCAGTTTGAGATGATGACCGGTGACCTGCTGGCCCGCACCGTTCAGCCGGTGCAGAACGCCCTGCGGGATGCCGGGATTTCCGCCAGCCAGCTGGGCAAAGTCCTGCTGGTGGGCGGCAGCACCCGGATGCCCGCTGTGGAGCGGCAGGTCCGGGAGCTGCTGGGCTGTGAGCCCAGCCACACCCTGAATCCCGATGAATGCGTGGCCATGGGTGCCGCCGTGCAGGGCGGTCTGCTGCAGGGCGGCGGAAAGCTGGCCGGTGCCACCGGCGCAGCGGCGCAGGGCCTTGTGCTGATGGATGTGACCCCGCTGACCCTCTCCATTGAGACGCTGGGCGGCGTGGCCACCCCCCTCATCACCCGCAACAGTATGATTCCCACCCGCAAGAGCCAGATTTTTACCACGGCCCGCCCCATGCAGACCAGCGTGGAGATCAACGTGCTGCAGGGTGAGCGCCACTTTGCCCGCGACAACAAGAGTCTGGGCAAATTCAAGCTCACCGGCATCCGCTCCGGCTTCTCCTCCAAGCCCCAGATCGAGGTCACCTTTGACATCGATGTGAATGGCGTGGTCAAGGTGTCTGCAAAGGATCTGGGCACCGGGCGGGAGCAGAACATCACCATCACCGGCAGCACCAATCTTTCTGAGAACGAGATCCAGCGCGCCATGGCGGACGCCGCCGCCTACGAGGCCGAGGACAGCCGCCGCAAGGAGCGGCTGGAGCTGCACAACCAGGCCGAGGTGCTGGCCTACAAGGTGGACGAGGCTCTTTCCAAATGCAAAAAGGAGCTGGACAAGGACGAGAAGAACCGAGTCAAGAACGACCTTGCCAGCCTGCGCCGCTGCCTGCGCAAGGATAAGCCCGAAAAGATGAACGAGACCGAGGAAGCGAACCTCCGTCAGGCAAAATCCCAGCTGGAAGCCAGTGCCAACCACCTGATGGTGCTGTACAGCACGGAGCAGGATGCCGGCCAGCAGTAAGCGGGCAATTCCCTACTGAAAAACTTCGTTGAAAGGGTTGACAAACCCGGAAGAGTGGGGTATTATGTATGCAATATCACAAAAATGGCTGTGAAGAGAAGAGTAGGTTTTCGCATTGATCCTTCCAGAGAGCCCGGGCGGTGGAAAAGGGCAGGAAACAGGGAACTGAAAATGGTCTCGGAGCCGCGGGGGCGAAGTGCAAGAGTGCTAAGCCTGCGACGGGAGCGCCCGTTACAGCGTCCGGCTGTAAGCAGCAGAAGCTGCCGCAGCATCGAGGCTTTGTCCGTGAGGGCAGAGTAAACCAAGGTGGTACCACGGAAGTTTTACGCTTTCGTCCTTGTGGGTGTATGCCCGCTGAGGACGGAAGCGTTTTTTATTTTGCTTCCGGTGCAAAGGGTGCGGATTGTGCCGCACCGCACAAAAACATTTTTGTAAAAGTAGAGAGGGAAAACAAAATGTCTAAGATCACTCGTCGTAATTTTCTGAAAGTTTCCGGCGTGGCCGCTGCTGCCGCTGCCCTGACCGCCTGCGGCGGCTCTTCCTCCACCGCAAGCTCCGCCGCTTCCGGCGCTGCATCCTCTGAGGCTGCCTCCACCGCTGCCAAGCTGGACAAGATCAAGGTCGCTGTTCCCAACGACACCACCAACGAGGCCCGCGCTCTGACCCTGCTGGAGAAGAACGGCTTCTTCAAGCTGAAGGCAGATGCAGGCCTGACCGCCACCAAGAACGATATCGAGGAGAACCCCCTGAACGTCAATGTGGACGAGGTCGAGGCTGCTCAGGTGCCCAACGTCCTGCAGGATGAGGACTACGCTGTCATCAACTCCAACTACGCCATCTCCGCCGGTCTGGACCCCATGACCGACGCTCTGGCCATGGAGGATGGCACCTCTGCCTACGTCAACGTTCTGGTCTGCAAGGAAGGCAACGAGGAGGAGCCCAAGATCAAGGCTCTGGTCGCTGCCCTGCAGAGCCAGCAGGTCAAGGACTTTATGACCGAGAGCTACGGCGGCGCTGTGGTCTCTGTTGTGGAGGACCCCACCGACGGCTATGATCCTTCCATCGATTATGACGCACTGAACGGTGAGACTGTCAGCTGCGCTGCCACCCCCGCTCCCCATTGCGAGATCCTGGAGGTCTGCAAGCAGATCCTGGCCGACAAGGGCATTACGCTGGACATCCAGGAGTACGATGACTATGTGATCCCCAACACCATCGTTGAGGATGGCCAGTGCGACACCAACTACTTCCAGCATCAGCCCTATCTGGACAACTTCAATGAGGAGAAGGGCACCCACCTGGTCTCCGTTGCCGGTATCCACGTTGAGCCCATGGGCATCTACGGCGGCAAGCAGAGCGACCTGAGCCCGATCGAGGGTTAAGCGAACTCCCCCAGTCACCTTGCGGTGACAGCCCCCTCAGGGAGGGGGCCTTTGCCTGACCGTTCTGTTTCAGGCTCCCTCTATGAGGGAGCTGGCAAATCCGTAAGGATTTGACTGAAGGAGCTTATTCAACAGCAAGGAGCAATTTCTGTGATCGAGATCAAACACCTTTCCAAGACCTTCCAGATGAAGGACAGCGCAGTGAATGCGCTGAAGGACATCAGCCTGACCATCCCGGATGGTTCGATTTACGGCATCATCGGCATGTCTGGCGCGGGCAAATCCACGCTGGTGCGCTGCATCAACCTGCTGGAGCGCCCCACCGAGGGCAGCGTGGTGATCGACGGCACCGCCATGGAGACCCTGTCTCCGGCGGCCCTGCGTGAGCGCCGCCGCGAGATCACCATGATCTTCCAGCAGTTCAACCTGCTGATGCAGCGCAGCTGCCTGAAGAACATCTGCTTCCCCATGGAGCTGGCAGGTGTGAAGAAAGAGGAAGCCGAAAAGCGCGCCAAGGAACTGCTGGAAATGGTGGGCCTGCCCGATAAGGCCAACGCCTACCCGGCCCAGCTCTCCGGCGGCCAGAAGCAGCGCATTGCCATTGCCCGCGCACTGGCAACTGACCCCAAGGTCCTGCTCTGCGATGAGGCCACCAGCGCGCTGGACCCCAACACCACCCACTCCATCCTGACCCTGATCAAGGACATCAACCGGAAGCTGGGCATCACGGTGGTGGTCATCACCCATCAGATGAGCGTTGTGGAGGAGATCTGCGATCACGTTGCCATTCTGGACGGCGGCGTTGTGGTGGAGGAAGGCTCCGTGCAGGAGATCTTCTCGAACCCCAAAACGCCCGCAGCAAAGCGTCTGGTGGCTCCCAACGGCGGCAGCGCAGCCCGTGACCTATCCAGCTTTGCGCCGGACGATCATGTGGTGCGTGTGACCTTCAACGGTTCTTCCGCCGCAAAACCGCTGGTGGCAAGCCTTGCCGCCGAAAAGGGTATTCTGGTGTCGGTGCTCAGCGCCGATACCCGCGACCTGAGCGGCCAGTGCTACGGCTCCATGCTGCTCAAGCTGCCCGCTGACCTGGATGAAGCAAAACAGGCTGCTGCCTACATGCGGGCGCAGCCCGGCATTACGGTGGAGGAGGTGACCGGAGAATGACCATTGCAGATTATGGCTTTGCCATCTGGGAGACCTTCTATGTGACGTTGCTCTCCACCGCGTTCTCTCTGGTCATCGGCCTGCCGCTGGGTGTGCTGCTGGTGGCCGGTGATAAGGACGGCATTCTGCCCCTGCCCGGCTGGCTGATGCACCTGCTGAATATCATCATCAACATCCTGCGCAGTGTGCCTTTCCTGATCTTGATGATCTGCGTTTTTCCGCTGACCCGTATCATCGTGGGCACCACCGTAGGCACCAAGGCCACCATCGTTCCGCTGGTGGTTGCGGCCTTCCCGTTTGTGGCGCGTCTGGTGGAGACCAGCCTGCGCGAGCTGGACGAGGGCGTGGTGGAAGCCGCCCAGAGCATGGGTGCGACCCCGTTCCAGATCATCACCAAGGTAATGATCCCCGAGTGCCTGCCCGGCCTGATCTCCAGCATGACCACGGCCCTGACCACCATTCTGGGCTACTCGGCCATGTCCGGCGTCATTGGCGGCGGCGGTCTGGGCAAGATCGCTCTGTCCTACGGCTACTACCGCTACCAGACCAACATCATGATCGTCTGCGTCGTGCTGCTGGTGCTCATGGTGCAGGTGTTCCAGACCGTCGGCACCTTCTGGGCGACCAGGAGTGATAAGCGGCTGAGAAAG
>OICT01000881.1_pt1 | contig 13262 bp, 11 predicted proteins | sample 1581331 | NCBI WGS metagenome assembly OICT01 (sample SAMEA3882544, study PRJEB24775) | human gut metagenome | biome: human-associated habitat; feature: intestine environment; material: feces | place: Netherlands | collected 2009/2010 | reverse complement strand
GGTAACCCTCCTGCAACGACCCGAGCAGCGGAAGATAGGCGCTCCGCACGGCCCACACCGCCGCAAGGGCAACCGCCGTCACCGCGCAGTTCAGCCCCAGCGCCAGCCGCACGTAGGGACGCGCCACCTGCCGCGGCGCATAGCCGATCAGCAGCAGATCGCGCACCCGGTCGCTGCTACGCTGCAGGACAAGGAAGAGGCTCAACATCAGCACATACACGGCCATTACACTGAACAGCAGCCCGATGCCCGCCACGCCGCCGGCCGCCAGCCGCAGCATGCGCGCCGCCCTGCCGCCGTCGCGCACGTCGCCCTCGATCTCGTAGCCGCGGGCGGCGAGGTACTCCGTCACGGCCGCATCGACCGGGCCCGCCGTCTCGACGATCACGCGCGCCGGGTTCCGTCCGGCCTCGCCGCGCCCGAAGCGCTCGTTCGACCAGCGGATGAAGCTCTCGGGCACGAGGATCGTGTTGAGCCGGTTCGACAGCCCGACGATCCGCCCGCGGAAGTTCTCGCGGCGGCCGTCGCCCTCGATCTCCAGGTCGATGCCCACGCGGCGGAAGAGCCCCTCGGAGAGCTGCGGCAGCCCCTGCGAGCGGGCGAATCCGTAGTTGTAGAGGTTGACGTAGTTGCGCGGGATGATGATGGGCACCTCGCGCGAGCCGGCCTCGTAGTGCCACTCCCCGGGCCGGATGTCGAGGAAGCGGTCCGGCACCGACTCGAAGAAGAGGTAGGTCGAGAAGCGCATGCCCCCGGCGCCGACGCTCCCGGCAATGCGGTAGTCGGCCGGGGTGAAGGCCCCGACGGCCCGCACGAAAGGCTGCGCCTCGAGGTCGGCGATCTCCGCGGGCGCAAAGTCGGTCGAGCCGAGCCCCAGCGTCTGGAGCGCCCCGACCCGCTTCGAGAGGACCAGGAAATCGCCCTGCATAATGGCATCGGGCGCCGTCAGCAGGGGCCGGATGTCGCGGTAGGCCTGCCACGAGGTCAGCAGGATGGTCATTCCCACGACCCCGGCCAGGGCGAACCCCACAAGCTGGGCCGGGCTCAAATGGCAGCGCAGCAGTTTCCAGAGCAGCTTCATAGGCGGTAGATTTTATGGTACGGCAGCGGCAGGCGGTTGCCCACCGACGTAACGAGTACCCCGGCCCCCTGCCGCCGGGCCTCCTCGACGACAAGGCTGGCGAGCGTCTCGCCGTTGGCCGCATCGAGGTGGCTCACCGGCTCGTCGAGCAGCAGGAAGTCGAACGGCTGGCAGAGGCACCGCACGAAGGCGACCCGCTGCTGCTGTCCGAGCGAGAGGCGGGCGACCGGCTCGTCGCGCTTCGGGGCCAGACCGGCCGCGTCGAGCAGACGGTCGATCTCCTCCGGGCGGCGGAAGCCCGTCAGGTCGTTCTTCAGCGCCAGATTCTCCTTAACGGTCAGTTCGCCGAAGAGCCGCAGGTCCTGAAACAGGCAGCTCAACGAGCGGCGGCGCAGCCCCTCCCACGCCGCGGGCAGGAGCGTGCGGCTCTCCGCCCCGTCGAAAAGGATGCGGCCGGCATAGTCGCCGCGCAGCCCGTACAGGAAGGCGCAGAGCGACGACTTGCCCGCCCCGGACTCCGCCTCGAAGAGGCAGTATTCGCCCCGGCGGAGCGTCACCTCGCAACCCCAGACCTCCGACGTGCGGGCGTCGGGACGGTCGGCAAAAACGGCGGGCACGACCCGCTGCAATACGATTTGTTCCATGTCGATGCGTATGAATGGCCCGGACCGGAAAAGCGGCCGCCTCCGAAGAGGCGACCGTTTCTCATGTCCACGGCAAAAATTCGGGTGCTACTCGGTCAGATACGGAGCCAGAAGCTCTCCGAGGCAGTCGCAGATGCTCTTGAAGGCGTTCTGCTCGCGGTCGGCCATGCGGACAACCAGCTCGCCCCGCTCATTGTTGCCGTATGCCTCGAGTTCGTCAAAGCAATTCAGCACCAGTGCGCTCTCCCGGTCATAGGAAGAGCCGAGCATGGGCGTCAGCATCCCATTCAGGGCCGCGAAATCGAGGTAGCAGCTTCCCGAGTGCTTGCGGAACAGTCCGCTCTTCGATTCGAGCGACTCGCCCGCGGCACCGTCGAGGGCCGCCATCACGGCCGGGTCAGACGTCACGTAGAAGAATCCGTCCTGCACGCCGAACCGTACCGTTGTGCCGTACAGGGTCAGCACGCAGGCATTCTCGCCCCGCGGCTCCACGGGCACGCCGGCAAGATTCGCTTGGATCACCTCCAGGAGCGAAGGATCGTTCACCTGGGCCAGCACCGACATCAGCGGGTAACGGCCGTCGGCCGACATGCCGGAGAAGTCCACCAGCACGTCACCCTCGATGGAGGTCAGCGCCTGCTGCACCTGCGGATTGCCCGCCAGCATGGCGCCGCCCGGCAACGACGAGGCAACCTTCAGCAGCTCCCGGCCTTCGAGTCCGAAGCCCAGCACCGCGATCGTGTTCTTCGGGACGTAGCGCAGCAGCTCGCCCTTCTGCGGCTTCACGTAGGAGTAGAACTCCTCGAGCTGCCGTTTGCTCCCGGCATCGGCATACGAAAGCGTGCTCTGGCAGACAACCTCGCCCTTTTCAAAATTCAGGGCGCTGATGACCGTCATGTTTCCGAAGGCCTCCGCCACGGGCAGCGCATTGAGTATCGGATTTCCCTTCAGCATCCCGGCGTAATTCATGATGACGTCGATGTCGTTGCCGCACGAGAAGGCATCGGCCACGCCCTCCTTGCCCATCAGGCTTTCGCGGGCCTTCTGCGCAAAGAGCGCATCGACCTTGCCGAGAACCGCCTCGACGGATTCGGGTGCGAAGAGGAGCAGTGCGGCCCGCTCGTCAAAGGCACACACGCCGTTGTAGGGATCGTTCTCGAAGAGCACGCAGGTCAGCTTGCCCCGGGTCTGCTTCTCCAGCCCGGCATTCTGGCAGAGAAGGTCGATCATCCCGGCGAACTTTGCCTGATCGGCCACGGGAAGCAGCACGCCCGCCTGCTGCGGCAGCTGCCCTCCGAGGTCCAGAGAGCCCGGCATCGACGAGAAGAGGAAGATGCTTTTCCGCTCGTCGATACCCGATTCGGCGGGATTTTCGAGCAGCTGGAGCAGGTATTGACGCTCGGCATCCGAGAGGTTCGGCGCCGCTTCGAGTTCCGCGCGCAGCCGCTGGCAGAGCGGGCTTTGGTCGCACGAACCGACGCCGCTCTTCTCGACCAGCGCCGCGGGGTTGACCGACAGGGTGAAGGTGGAATCGGCCGGCAGCAGGTTCCGATAATCGGACTTGCCGTGGCACGAGACCAGCAGCAGCGCTACCGCCGCACAGCAGAGCGCCTTCCAGGAGCAGAGGGGATGTTTCATATCCGTCATTGTTTTTAAGGGTTTCAATTACCAACAAAGGTAGCAAAATTCGTGAGAAAGCCCACCGCGGGCCCTTCCGAAATTGCGTGACAGCCGAAAAAAGCTCTCCCGAGGCCCCCTGTCGACCGATTCCGGACGGATTTTCGGCGGCCGTTTCGGAGATAAATCGTACATTTGTCAAAAAAAAGAGATAGACCCCATGACCGTCACTCCGTTTATCATCCTCTTGGCCGCCGTACCGGCCGTTGCCCTGGTGCTGGTTCTGCTGCTCTGGCAGCGCGAAGTCCGCCGTCTGCGCCGCGAGGGGGCCGAAGCCACCGAACGCGAGCGCGACACGGCAGGCCGTCTGATGCAGGCCGAGACACGTGCGGCGGCAGCCGAACAGGCCGCCGGCGCCGAGCGCGAGCTCCGCACCCGCAGCGAGGAGCAGCTCCGCACGCTTACGGCCGAGCACGGCCGCACCGAGGCCGAGCTGGCGGCCCTGCGGGCCTCCTCCGCGGCCGAGATCGCCGCCCTGCGGCAGCGTAGCGCCGAGGAGCGCGAGGCCGAGCGCGCGGCCCGCGAGAAGCAGGAGGAGACCTTCCGCCTGCAGTTCCGCAACCTCGCCACGGAGATTCTGGGCGAGCAGTCGCAACGCTTCCGCCAGAGCAGCCAGGAGCAGATCGATCTGCTGCTCAAGCCCTTCCGGGACAACATCACCGACTTCCGCAAGCGCGTCGAGGAGATCTACACCACGCAGACCTCGCAGCGCGGCGAGCTGAAGGCCGAGTTGAAGCAGCTCATGGAGCTCAACCGCACGATCTCGACCGAGGCGCAGAACCTCACCAGTGCGCTGAAGGGCAACTCGAAGGTACAGGGCGACTGGGGCGAGATGCTGCTGGAGACGATCCTCGACAGTTCGGCCCTCACGCGGGGCATCCACTACGAGACGCAGTACAACATCAAGGACGAGGAGGGGCGCAACCTGCGGCCCGACGTCGTGCTGCACCTGCCCGAAAAGAAGGACATCGTCATCGACTCGAAGGTCTCGCTCACAGCCTTCGTCGCCTACACGTCGGCCGAGACCGAGGCCGAGCGGCAGCGCCACCTCGCGGCGCACGTGGCGTCGGTGCGCCAGCACGTCACCGAACTCGGCCGCAAGGAGTACCAGCGGCGGCTGAACTCCCCGGACTTCGTCATCATGTTCATTCCCAACGAACCGGCCTTCCTCGCCGCCCTGCAGAACGACACGGCGATCTGGTCGGACGCCTACGACAAGAAGGTCATCATCTCGTCGCCGACGAACCTCTTTGCGCTGCTGAAGATGGTCGCCGACCTGTGGAAATACAACGATCAGGACAAGAACACGAAGGAGATCGCCGCCTGCGGGCTGAAGCTCTACGAGCAGCTCGTGGCCTTCACCTCATCGCTCGAGAATGTCGGCGCGGCGCTCGACAAGGCGCGCAGCGCCTACGAGGATGCCCACAAGCGCCTCTGCACGGGCAACGACAACATCATCCGCGTGGGCGAGCGGCTGCGGCGCACGGCGCGGCTCCAGACCAAGCGGCAGCACGACGCCCGCACGCTCGAGGCCGCAGGCAACGACGACGAGCCGAGCGACAACGACGGCAGCGCCGCAATTCCGGAGGGTACCGCAAATCCGGCAAATCCGGCGGACGCCGCGGAAAAGTAACCTCGGGCAGACCTTCTCGGGCCGCCGCCGACCGTAACGGACCAACCGGTCGTCACCGCCAACCGTAACGGGCCAACCGGTCGCCGCCACCGGACGTGACGAGCCGCCCGTTCGCCGCCGCCAACCGCGACAGGGTCAAGCGTTCGCCGTCCCGCCACAACTCCACAGCAGCCCTGCCGCCGCTCCGCGGCAATCGCTTCGCAAACACAAACAAAAGCCCCCGGAACAACTCCGGGGGCTTTACATTGGCGGGACAGTTTCAACAGTTATTTTCTTGCAGGCGCCGCAGCCGGCAGGTGATTCCGGGTGTCGCATTCCGGGCAAAGAGGTCCAGCAGGTCGCTCCACGCCCCGTCGACCCAGGCAACCCGGTCCCGGCAGCGCTCCAGCACTTCGAAGGCCCGGACCTTCACCGCCACGGGCGACGACGGATCGGACAGCCACTCGGCCGCCGCCTCGGCAATCCGCTCTGCCGCGTCATCCGAGGGCCGGAACCGCCGCAGCAGGTCGGCCATGATCTTGCCGAAACAGCGGCGGGCGCTCATTCCCGACGCTGCGGCGAAGTCCCGCTCACAAAACCGCTCCGCATGGGGCATAAAGCGCTCGGGCCAGCGGAAATAGAGCCGCTCGAGCACATAGGCGCTCCGGAAGGCAACCTTCTCGCGCAACGGGCGCGGCAGGACTGCGGCGGGATCGGTCGCCACGGCATAGAGTGTCGCGACGGCATCGGCGGCCACCACCCGGCGGGCCATCTCCCCGGCGAAGTTCTCGCAGGCACGCCCGGAGAGCATCCGCACCACTTCGTCGCGGGTCATCGTCGCGTCGGAACCGGAGGTACGGGTCAGAAGAGCCGTTTCTTGGAGGTCGTCACCACAAAATCCTTCAGGTAGAAGGGCTCGAAGTAGGCGATGTCCTCCGTCCGTCCGGCCTCGAGCGCCGCCTGCGCCAGGCGGACCAGACCGCGCGCCGAGGGGGTCACCTCAACGAGCGTCGCGCCCGTCAGCACGTCGGCGCACTTGCGGGCCCCGTTGCCGAAGATAACGAACGGACGGTCACCGCGGCGGTATTCGGCGAAGCTCTCCGCACCGATCACCTCGGCCGAGACCCCGCTCAATGCCTGCCCCCGCACATCGAAGAGCTGCGCGTAGACCTCCATGCGGCGGGCGTCGACCATCGGGCAGAGCACGGCATCCTCCCAGTGCTCAACCGAGATGATGCCCGCCTCGTAGTCCTCGCGCGCCACTTCGGTCAGGGCGTCGAGCGACCCGACGGCCAGCAGCGGCTTCTGCAACCCGTAGCAGAGCCCCTTGGCAAAGGAGACGCCGATGCGCAGTCCGGTGTAGGAGCCGGGCCCCTTGCCCACGGCCACGGCATCCAGGTCGTCGGGCGCAATGCCCGTCTCGCGGAACAGTTCGTCGGCGAAGACCCCCACCATGCGGGCATGGTCGCGCCCCTCGTCGCTCTCACGCAGCGAGAGCAGCTCGCCGTCCTTGGCAATACCGACCGAACAGATGTCCGTGCCGGTCTCGATACACAATATCAAACTCATATCTCAATATTTTTTGTCTGCAAAACCTTCTCCGGGCACAGCCGCCCACCTTCGGCAGCGCAGGCCCGGGTTCTATATCACGCCGAAGTGCTTCAGCGCCCGCAGCAGGCCGTCGTCGTCGATGTCCGCCGTGACGTAGTCGGCCGCCTCGCGGGCCGCGGCGCTGCCGTTGCCCATCGCCACGCCGATCCCGGCGGCACGCAGCATCACGACGTCGTTGCCGCCGTCGCCGAAGGCCATGGTCTCGTCACGCGACAGGCCGAAATAGTCGGTCACGGCGGCGATGCCCGACGCCTTGTCCACGCCGCACACGTTGACATCCGTAAAGAGCGGGCTCCAGCGGTTGGTTGCCAGCCCGGGCAGCTGCTCCATCACGCGCCGTTCGAGCGCCTCGTCCAGGTAGAAGCACATCTGGCAGCACACGGTCCGTGCAAAGAGCGCCCGCAGGTCGGTCAGCTCGGGCACGGGGTGCGCCACCTGCCCGGCCAGCTCCGTGACGGCCGGCGACATGCGGTTGACATAAATGCCTCCGTCGAGTTCGAGCCCGACCGGGAAGCCCAGTTCGTCGGAGAGCGCCATGGCCCGTTCGAACGCCTCCTGCGGAATGGGACGGCGGGCGATGACCTCACCGGTGCGCAGCACACAGTCGGCACCGTTCAGTCCGACGACTCCGTCGTAGGGAATCGCGGCGACGGGGTCGAGGTCCCCGACCGCCCGGCCCGTGGCAATGAAGAGCCTGACGCCCCGCGCATGGGCGCGGCGCAGGGCCTCGAGGGCCGAATCGGGCACGCGGTGCGTGCGGAAGCTCACGAGCGTTCCGTCGACATCCAGAAACACGATCTTCGTTTTCATCTTCGCTGTGTTGTTTTTGCGGCCGCTACCGCCGGTAGTTCTTCATCGCCTTGTCCATCTCGCGGCGCGCATCGTTCTCCTTCAGATACTCGCGCTTGTCGTAGCTCTTGCGGCCGCGGGCCAGGCCGATCACGATCTTCGCCAGGCCGCGCTCGTTCAGGAAGAGCCGCAGCCCCACGATCGTCAGCCCGCGGTCCTGCGACGCCCGCTGCAGCTTCTCCAGCTCGAGCGCCGTGAGCAGCAGCTTGCGGTCGCGGCGCGGCACGTGGTTGTTGCACGTGCCCCAGGCGTACTCGGCGATGTTGACGCCCCGGATCCACAGTTCGCCCTTGTCGAAATAACAGAACGAATCGCTCATCGAGGCCTTGCCGGCGCGGATCGACTTGATCTCGGTCCCGACCAGCACGACGCCCGCAACCCACTCTTCGAGAATCTCGTAGTCGAAGGTCGCGCGCTTGTTGCGGATATTTATCTTCTTTTGTTCTCCCATATATTCAAAATCGGCATACATCTTGCGATACACGATACCGGGGCGGGTATCGGTCCAAGGTAACTATTATCTTTGATATGTTTTACACATCTTTCTGTTTATTTTCTGTTTGCACACCGTATGCGCAGTGATGCGCGTACAACCCGGCATCCGCCCCTCTTTTTTCTTCCCGCCGTCAGAGGATCAGCCGCCGGAGCTTGTGCGCGATCTGCACCTTCACGCGGTTGTAGCCGTCCAGGCGCCGCAGCACCTCCTCCTGCTCGGCATCCGTGAGCGTATCGTCCGCCAGCCGGGCGTTGAGCTCCTTGATGAGCGAGTCGATGACCTTCGACTTGTAGAGCGTCACCGCCTTCGGCACCCCCACGGCCAGCATCTCCGCCTCGCTCTCGACATGCACCTCCTTGCGGCGCCACAGCTCGCTGGCAACGTAGTTATCGTCGGCCGTCAGCAGGTCGACCGCCGCGTTGCACACCTCCGGGTCGACATGGTTCAGGAAGAGCCGCACAGGCACCTCCACGCCCGGGCCCGTCTGCTCCCACTGTGCGCGGTACGTGGCCATGATCTTGGCGTAGACCGGGTTGCGGAAGGTGATGTTGTCGTCGCTCAACTCCCCGAAAATCACCTCGGCGACGTTGCACGGCACCATCTCGCGCCCCTCCTTGAAGTCGAACGAGCAGTGGCCGTACTTGAGCAGGTACTTCACGATCTCGCGCTCGAGCGCCTCGAAGCTGCTCCCCGCCTCCACGCGGCGCGCATACTCCACCTCGTGCTGCGCCGCCTCGCGCTGCCGCTGCACGGTCTGACGACGCAGAAACTCGTCCGTCTCGCGGTCTCCGGACGTGGTCAGCCGCTTGCGCGCCACCTCCGAGATGAGGATCTGCACGTCGATGTCCATGATCCGCGCGCACTCCTTGATGAAGACCGAGCGCTGGATCGCATCGGGAATCTGGGCGATCGACTGCACCATGTCGCCGATGAGCGCCGCCTTGCGGATCGGGTCGCCCTCGGCACCCTTGAGCAGCAGCCGCGCCTTGAAGGCCAGGAAGTCCTGCTCGTTGGCGCGGATGTACTCCTGCACCTCGTCGGCCGTGTGGGCCCGGGCGAAGGAGTCGGGGTCCTCGGGTTCGGGCAGCAGCACGACGCGCACGTTCATCCCCTCCTTGAGGATCATGTCGATGCCGCGCAGCGAGGCGTGGATACCCGCCGCATCGCCGTCGTAGATCACCGTGATGTTCTTCGTGAAGCGCCCGAGCAGGCGGATCTGCTCCGTCGTGAGCGACGTACCGGACGACGAGACGACATTCTCGATCCCGGCCTGGTGCATCGAGATCACGTCGAGGTAACCCTCCACCAGGATCGCGAAGTTCAGCTGCTGGATCGCCTTCTTGGCGAAGTAGAGGCCGTAGAGTTCGCGTTTCTTGCTGTATATCTCGCTCTCGGGCGAATTCTGGTACTTCGCCACGGCCTTGTCCGTGCGGAGCGTGCGGCCGCCGAAGGCCACGATACGGCCCGAGATGTTGTGCACGGGGAAGATCACGCGGTCGCGGAAGCGGTCGTAGAGCGCGCCGTCGCGCTCGCTGACCAGCGACAGGCCCGTCGAGACCAGAAACTCCCGTTTGTAGCCCGCCGCAAGGGCCGCCTGCGACATGCGGTCGCCCTTCGCGGGGCAGAAGCCCAGCCCGAACTTGCGGATCGTGGCGTCGGTAAGCCCGCGCGTGCGGCGGAAGTAGGACATGCCGACGTTCATACCCTCCGCCTCGTGGTGGAGGTAGTTGGCGAAGTACTCCGCGGCCCAGCCGTTCAGGACGAACATGGATTCGCGGTCGTCGTTGCGGCGGACCTCCTCCTCGGTCATCTCCTTCTCCTTGACCTCGATGCCGTAGCGCTTGGCCACCATCTTCAGCGCCTCGGGATAGGTCAGGCTCTCGTGCTCCATGAGGAAGGTGACGGCATTGCCGCCCTTGCCGCAGCCGAAGCACTTGAAGAGCCCCTTGGCGGGCGAGACGACGAACGACGGGGTCTTCTCGTTGTGGAACGGACAACAGGCCACGTAGTTCACCCCCTTGCGCCGGAGCGTGACGTAGTCGCTGACAATATCGACGATATTGGCGGCGGCATAGATGCGGTCTACTGTTTCGGGATCAATCATAGCCTACAAAGGTAGGAATAATCGGCCGAAAGCGGAGCGATTCGGCGTTAAAAATCTCCATCACCCCGTACAATGCGACCGGCACCGCGTCCCGGAGCGATGAACGCCCAAGGTCCCGACGGCGCCTTCTCGCCGCATGGCATCCTCTGTTTCAGCCACATGCTTCTGCGGCCCGGCCGGTATTCCGACCTCTGATCTCGTCAGCAGACATCCGGGGAGCTTCTGCCCCTGAATCGCATAGCCCCCGCCGGGGCGGGGCGTGGGGGCGGGTCCGGCCTGCAGACGGCGCCGAAGGCGGCGGGCCGCCGCGGCAGGGCGCAGAAAAGCGGCATGAAATGGAAAACTCTTTCATTTTATCACTACCTTTGCTGCATGGATTTCAAACTCGTATCGGACTACGCCCCGATGGGCGACCAGCCGGAGGCCATCGCACAGCTCGTCGGCGCGATCCGCCACGGCTCGAAGCACAACACGCTGCTGGGCGTCACCGGCTCGGGCAAGACCTTCACGGTGGCCAACGTCATCGCCGAGCTGAAGCGTCCGACGCTGGTGTTGAGCCACAACAAGACCCTCGCGGCGCAGCTCTACGGCGAATTCAAGAACTTCTTTCCCGAGAACGCCGTCGAGTACTTCGTCTCCTACTACGACTACTACCAGCCGGAGGCCTACCTTCCGGCGACGGACACCTACATCGAGAAGGACCTCTCGATCAACGCCGACATCGAAAAGATGCGTCTGCAAACCGTTGCCACGCTCCTCTAGGGGCGGCGCGACGTGATCGTCGTCTCGAGCGTCTCGTGCCTCTACGGCTGCGGCAACCCGGCCGACTTTCACGCCACGGCCATCACCGTGAAGGTCGGGCAGGTGGTCAGCTACAAGCACTTTCTCTACAAGCTCGTCGAGGCGCTCTACACGCGCACCGAGCGCGAGCTCGAACCGGCGACCTTCCGTGTCAACGGCGACACGGTCGACATCATGGCGGCCTTCGGCGAGTTCGGCAGCCAGTGCTTCCGCGTGATGTTCTTCGACAACGAGATCGAGGCGATCCAGATCATCGACCCCGTGACCGGGCAGCGCATCTCGTCGCTCGACACGCTGACGATCTACCCCACCAACCTCTTCGTCACGACCAAGGAGCGCATCCACGCCGCCGTGCAGCAGATCTACCTCGACCTGGGCAAGCAGATCGAACACTTCGAGCGCGAGGGACGCATGACCGAGGCGCAGCGCATCAAGCAGCGCGTGGAGTACGACCTGGAGATGATCAAGGAGCTGGGGCACTGTTCGGGCATCGAGAACTATTCGAGATATTTCGATGGCCGACACGAAGGAGAACGCCCATACTGTCTGCTCGATTTCTTCCCGAAGGATTTCCTTCTGGTGGTAGATGAGAGCCATGTGAGCATTCCACAGATCGGTGCAATGTATGGTGGCGATAGAGCCCGAAAGAAGAACCTGGTGGAATACGGCTTCCGATTGCCTGCCGCTTTCGACAACCGTCCGCTCACCTTCGAGGAATTTCACAGTATGATTCATCAGGCCATCTACGTGAGTGCCACCCCAGCCGACTATGAGTTGAGAGAATCTGAAGGTGTGGTAGTAGAACAGTTGATCCGTCCTACCGGATTGCTCGACCCGGAGATAGAAGTCCGCCCGAGCGAGAACCAGATTGATGATCTGCTCGATGAGATTCTGACCAGAACCCACCGGGATGAACGTGTACTCATCACCACTCTTACCAAACGTATGGCAGAAGAGCTGACCGAGTTTCTGCTGAACCACAATGTAAAGGCTGCGTATATCCATAGCGATGTGGCAACGCTCGACCGCGTAAAGATCATGAACGATCTGCGAGCAGGTGTGTATGATGTGCTGGTGGGTGTGAATCTGCTCCGCGAGGGTCTTGACTTACCTGAGGTATCGCTTGTTGCCATCCTCGATGCCGACAAGGAGGGATTCCTGCGCAGTCACCGTTCTCTGACCCAGACCGCCGGCCGTGCCGCCAGAAACGTGAACGGCAAGGTAATTATGTATGCGGACAATATTACAGACAGCATGCAGAAGACCATCGATGAGACAGCCCGCCGAAGAAGCATCCAGTTGAAATACAATGCCGATCATGGCATCACACCTAAGCAGATTCAGAAGGCGATCACCTCTGCACTGCCTACCAGCAAGGAAGAGGCGGCTAATGGTGCTGCCAGCATCAGAAACATCAAGGGTGCCGAAGGTTCGAAGCAAAGGGTATATATCGAACCGGATACCGCCACGATGGTTGCCGACCCAATCGTCCGCAGCATGAGCAAGGAGGAACTGGAGAAGAGTATCGCCAATACTACAGCCCTGATGAAGCAAGCCGCCAAGGACCTCGACTTCATGCAGGCCGCACAGTATCGCGACGAAATCATCCGATTGCAGAAGGAATTGGAAGAAAAAGGGTAAATAAACGAATTGGAAGAAAAAGGATAAATAGAAGAATAGCGTAGAAATCCAACAGGAATTTCTACGCTATTTTCTTTTATTCAAACGACAGCTTTTTCAGGCGGGTACGCAATTGCTCCGCCTCACTCTTTCTTATCGAAAGCTTGATAGTGCACGTATTATCAAAGGTCTGATCCACGATGCGCGGATTCATCTCTTTTACTATCCTCATCACATCATTCATCATCGGATAGGTGAAATCATAGGTGACGATTTCCTCTACCTGCTGCGTCACCTCCTCGCAATGCGCCAGGGCATCTATCGCTGCTTCACGATAGGCAACGATCAATCCGCTGGTGCCCAGCTTGACACCTCCGAAATAGCGGATGACAACAATCAGGATATCCGTCAATTCTGCCTTTGTTATTTGTCCCAAAATCGGTTTTCCTGCCGTAGAAGAAGGCTCACCATCATCATTGGCACGAAACTCCGTACGCTCCGGACCTAGCATATAGGCATAACAACAATGTCGGGCATCGTAATATTTCTTACGGTACCCGGCAACAATCTCCTTCACCTCGTCAACTGTGGTAACGTGGTGAGCAAAGGCGAGAAACTTACTCCTTTTCTCGGTGTAATATCCCTCGCCTACTGTATCTGATATGGTTTTAAACTCGTCAATCATATTTTTTACATTGAACTGGGAACTTTGAACTGGGAACTTTGAACTTTATGATTACCCTTTTTTGTTTAAAACAACAGAAAAA
>OICT01000879.1_pt1 | contig 13312 bp, 15 predicted proteins | sample 1581331 | NCBI WGS metagenome assembly OICT01 (sample SAMEA3882544, study PRJEB24775) | human gut metagenome | biome: human-associated habitat; feature: intestine environment; material: feces | place: Netherlands | collected 2009/2010 | reverse complement strand
ATTCCTCAATCATTCTTGCATTATCTTCCTGCATGATTCCACCCACGTAATGATTTAGGATCACTCCTTTTACACCCATTCCATGATTCCGGATATATTCTATCGTCAGAACAACCGCATTGATCGTACCAAGGCCGGCATCCGCTATCACCAGCGTATTCAGGTTCAGCGCCTTTACAATATCTTCCAACAAAATCTTATGTTCTTTGTCCCAGCGGATGGGACAGACAATACCGCCGCTTCCCTCTACCGTGACATAATCGAATTTGCTCTTTACCTTGTCAAAATCTTTTTTTATTTTCTCTGGATCAACTGGATTACCTTCTATTTGAGCAGCTAAATGAGGAGATACCGCATTTTGATACAAATATGATAGCAGACTGGTATCTTCCTGTGTAATCCCGGCAATCTTTTTCACATATCCCGCATCACTATCACCTATGGATTTGGCTCCCGATAAAGCCGCTTTATAATACCCTGTACGGATTCCTGCATCTGCCAGTTTTTTTACGATCAATGCGGTAACATATGTTTTTCCGATATCTGTGCCGGTGCCTGTCACAAAAATTCCTTTTCCCATAATTTTAATCCATCCTTCCTATTCGTTCAGACAGAATCCATTTTTTCTCATTTTAAGTCCTACACCAGATGCCAGCAGACATAGCACAAAATCTCCAGGCATATCCAATGGGAAACAGGACAAAAAGATTACAGCAATTGTCGCCGGTGTATGTGCATAAAAATTTAAAATGATAAATTTATATACAATTCCAATGGCATAAGTCACAACAAAACCGGCCAGACAGGCAAGCAGATAATTCTTATAACTTGCTTTTAACTTTTCACATATTTTTCCGGTCACAAACGCGCTCGCAATAAATCCGACCAGATAACCAAAACTCGGTCGGAATATGTATCCAATTCCTCCACCTGCGGCAAAAATCGGAATTCCGATCAGCCCAAGCAATACATAACAGCCTACAGATATTGCGCCCTTATTTCCACCCAGAATCAATCCTGCAAGCAACACGAAGAAAAACTGAAGTGTAAAATAATCCATATAAGGAACCGGAATCTGAATAAAGGCGCCTACTGCAACTAAAGCGGTAAACATAGCGCACAATACCATACTTTTTGTCGATAATCGTTTCGTTTTCGTATTTTCCAAATTGTTAACCCTCCATTCAAGTTATTGTTAACAATTTAACGCATTTCTCTCTTATTGTCAACCTATCTTGTTCTATAAGTTGACATTTCAATAAGATATATGAAACCCGTTTGCGCAAAAAGATGCAGGGACGAAAATTTATCCCTGCACCCTTTTATAAATATGTCCGAAGATCCTGACACAAATCTTCTTCCAGTTTGATTAACTTTTTGGCAAATGTCTTTGCCTTATGATCCGCTGCCTGGTATTGGTTCAGATAGCGGCTGAGGGATTTTATGCCCATATCACAGCCATCTGTCATCAGCTCCGCAATCGTTGCATCCGAATCATTCATTGCAAGTTTCACATTAGTTTTGATCCAGGACATCCCCTGTGCCATTGGATTTGGTTCTTTTCCATCATCATGGAATTCTTCCAGCAGACTTTCCAGTTCTTTCTGAAGATCTTGATGCTGGTCCTTACAATTTTCCAGCATTTCTTTTAATTTTGTGTCATTTACCTTGTCGAGTACATCCGCAATCGATGCTGTACCCATCTTGATTCCTGCGTCGCATTCCCGTAGCAGCTTTATGGTATCCGGTTCAATCATGATCTGCCTCCTGATCGTTATACTTTTTATAAACAGTATTTCCGGATATCCTTTTTCTATTCATAAGAGATAACTATTCATCTTTTGTTTCGATCGGCACTTCCCGCTGCTCTACGGACGTTGAAAACACAATCTGCGTCTTTGTCCGCCCAAACTGCTGCAGTTCATTGATAAAATGATCCAGCTGTGCCGTGGTCTCAAACAATGTCTCAATCAGCATCGAATAATCCCCTGTCACACAATTGCACTCCACCACATTTGGAATTTTTTCAATGAACGGATAAAATACCGGCTTCTGCAGCGGCTCCACCTCCAGATTGATGAAAGCCTTAATATGATAATTAAGACACTGCGGATTTACCCTTGCCGTGTAGCCGATGATCACACCCTCATGTTCAAGTTTTTCAATTCTTGCAGACACCGATGGTGATGACAAAAATACCTGTGCGGCAATCTCCTTGAGCGGTGTGCGGGCATTTTTCTGCAGAATCTGTATAATTTTTTTATCTACTTTATCCAGTTTTTTCATGACACAAACCTCGATTTTTCCATAAATACGCAAAGAAGGACACCTGCTTAGACGCCTGTGTCCTTCTTGTCACAATCATTTTTAAATTATGAGGTCATTATAGCACAGGTATTTACATTTGCAATCCCCAATAACAGCTCATTTTTTATATCCCACCCATGTAAAATTCCCTTATTTTATTAGGTTTCCTCTATTTTTTCTTTATTTTATTTGTCTATACATCTTAATTTCTGGCTGTTTTTCCAAATATCGCTTAAAGTATTTACCTTTGATGTCAGGAGTGCTATTCTCGTCCCATTGAAAAAAGCGCGCAGAAAAGAAACAAACAGACAACTGATAACAGAAGAATATAAGGAGATCAAATTATGAAAGAATACATGCGTTTAGAATCAGATTCCATCGGAACCATGGAAGTACCCGAAGATGCTTATTACGGAGTACAGGCTTTACGGGCAAAAGAAAACTTCCCGATCACCGGCACCCGGTTACACCCCGTTTTCATTAAAAACCTTGCAAAAATAAAACGGGCAGCCGCCATTACCAACCGGAAAGCCGGAAGGTTGAAACCGGAAATTGCCAACGCCATCGAATCGGCATGTAACGAAGTCGTCTGTGGCATGTTTGACAAAGAATTCATTGTCGACGGCATACAGGGCGGTGCCGGAACCAGCGCCAACATGAACATGAACGAAGTCATTGCCAACCGCGCCATCGAAATGCTCTGTGGCAAAAAAGGAGATTACACCATTGTTCATCCAAACGACCACGTCAATATGGCACAGTCCACAAACGATGTCATTCCAACCGCCGGAAAATTAACGGTTCTCGATCTTCTCAAGCCTTTAGACAAAAGCCTTTCCCTTTTAACGGATGCCTTATATGACAAAGCTGCAGCGTTTGACCACATTGTAAAAATCGGACGTACACAGCTTGAAGACGCTGTGCCGATGCGTCTGGGTCAGACGTTCCATTCTTATGCCACCATGATTTCCCGTGACCGTGACCGTCTCACAAAAGTCCGCACGGAAATGTATCCCGTAAACATGGGGGCAACCGCTATCGGCACAGCAATCAATACGTCCCCGTTTTATCTGGATAATATTGTACCAACCCTTGGAAAAATCACCGGCTACCCGCTGACCCAGGCCGACGATCTGTTTGATGCCACCGAGAATCTGGACGGATTTGTACGCGTTTCCTCCTGCCTGAAAGCATGTGCGGTCAACTTATCCAAAATGTGTAATGACCTGCGTATCCTTGCAAGCGGGCCAAAAGCCGGGTTCGGTGAGATTACACTTCCGGCTATGCAGAATGGTTCTTCCATTATGCCCGGCAAAGTCAATCCAGTCATCCCGGAAGTTGTCTCCCAGGTTGCGTTTCATATTATCGGTCACGACACGACCATCACTATGGCGGCAGAAGCCGGTCAGATGGAATTAAACGCTTTTGAACCGGTTGTTTTTTACAATCTTTTTGACTCCATTACCACACTGACACACGCAGTGTACACCCTGACCGCCAACTGCATCCTCGGCATCACCGCAAATGAAAAACGCTGCCGCGAACTTCTCGATGCAAGCGTCGGTATCACCACCGCCCTGTGTCCGTACATCGGCTACAAAAAAGCTGCAAGTCTGGCAAAAGAATCCTTAAAAACAGATATTCCAGTTAAAACTCTTGTATTGAAATACGGTCTGTTAAAAGAAAACGAACTGGATTCTATTCTCGATCCTTATGCAATGACCGAAGCCAGAACCAGACAGACACAGGCAAAAGCCGTATAATAAGATTTATCTTTTGTGCAAACTATGCTATAGTAATGGCGTAAACCACTACACAAGGAGGTACTCATAATGGAAACAGTAACAGAAGTAGTTAAAAACATGGCCGGCGGAGATGGCGAAGTAACCATCAAACGCATTCTCGGAGAAAAAGAATTAAACGGAAAATGTGGTCTGTATGCACAGGTAACCATTCAGCCGGGATCTTCCCTTGGTTATCACGAACATAAAAACGAAAGTGAGACGTATTACATTCTTTCCGGTACCGCAGAATATAACGATAACGGAACCACACGCACTGTAAAAGCCGGAGATGTAACCTATACACCAGACGGATGCGGACACGCTTTAAAACCGATTGGCAATGAACCGGTTGTATTTATGGCTCTGATCATCTTTGATTAATTTATCTTAGAAACATGCAAAAGGACCGGCTATCCCAAAAGGCAGCCGGTCTTAAAGCGGGCAGAACTCTTTCCCATATCTGAGGCGGGGCCAAACGTGGAAGATGGATGAATTAAATAAATGCAATCATATACAGCGGCAATGTAATGATACCATCTTCGCCCACACCGATATTTCCATCTGCAAATTTATACCCATAAGAAATATCTTTATGATTCTTCATAAGTGACTTTAAGGAATTTGCCCTCGTATTTCCGCCTTTTACTTCAATCGGAACTACCATTCCATCTTTTTGGATCACTACATCTATTTCTCTTTTCGTTGTCTCATTTTTATAAAAATATAACTGATATCCCTTTTTATACAGAGCATCTGTTATTGCATATTCATAGATACCGCCTTTGGAATTTCCCTCTAAAGTGTTTTCTACAATATGCTGTTTTAATGAAAAGTCCTTCATCGCCATCAACAATGATAAATCAGTTGTATAAGCCCGGAAAAAATCATCTCTTGCATAATCATCCAGATCAAATCTGACATCCGTCACAAGTTTACTTAAATGTACCATATCTGCACGAAGCAACCACTCAATACTTGAAAAATACTTTTGTGCTCTGCCTCCATGCTCAACTTCTTTATATTGAAATTTGTGGTTTTCTTTATCAAGCAGCTGCTTTGCAAGTGAAAGATAACATTTCTCTGCTTTTACCTTTTCTTCCGCAGTTGCATAATGTGCTATATCATACTGATATCCCAATAAGAGGCTCCTCTGTATCTTATCAACCTCTCTGAAATCCTTTGTATCTACATATTTCTGTACAGCTTCCGGCATACCACCTATTGCTATATACTGTCTGTAATAATTCATCATTTGGGAATGAATCGCCTCAGGTATCACGGTCTTTGATTCCAGATATCCGCAGAGGTTTCCGATCATGTCTTCAGAAATCCCCATTCCCCAGAGAAACTCTTCAAAATCAATCCCATACATTCTCAGATAATCAACATAACCGACCGGATAAGACGATGCACGTTTATAATCGATTCCAAGAAGCGATCCCGACACAATAACATCATATCTGTTATCGATTGCCCAGAATTTAAGGGATGTGATTGCTTCCTGGCACTCTTGAATCTCATCGAGAAAAATCAAAGTTTTCCCTGGCAGAATTTTCTTTTCAGGAAAGCGGAAACGCATAGCCATAACCATATTATCTACCGTAAGATCACCGGAAAAAATGTCAACGGCAGAAACCATCTGCTTAAAGTTGATTTCAAGCAGTTCCTCATAATTGTCTTCTGCAAACCGTTCAATAATATATGTTTTTCCTGTTTGCCTGGCTCCCTGTACAACAAGGCATTTTTTATTTTTTGTGTTAACCCAGTTTTTTATTGAAGCAATTGCTTTTCTTTTTAACATAATACCCCCATCAACAAAATTTCTTTCTACCAGTGCGTATTATCAACATTTTGGAAAGTAAAAATGTATTTGATGTCAACATTTTGCATTATTGTATCATTGCTATAGTTCTTAATCAAGTATAATATGCCATAATTTTATTCTTTCCCATAATAAACCAACTTAACATTATTAGATATTGTCACTATGTCATTACATAAAAAAAGACCAACGATCCATCTTCTGAATCGTTGGTCAAATGTTGTGTCAAACTTGTGTCAACTCTACGTCTCCAAACGCTGAAACCCTTGGTATTACCAGATCTATTCGCAAACGTATGGCATCATAGCCAGATGACGTGCTCTCTTGATAGCAACTGTAAGAGCTCTCTGATGCTTTGCACAGTTTCCTGTAATTCTTCTTGGAAGGATTTTTCCTCTTTCAGAAACATATTTTCTTAATTTTGCTACATCCTTGTAATCGATCTCGTTATTCTCTTTACCACAGAATACACAAACTTTTTTTCTTCTGCGGCCGCCTCTTCTCTTCATTGGAGAGTCTGGTCTTTCGCCTCTATTGTAAGCCATGATTGCTTTCCTCCTATTTTATTCTATCAGTTTGTATTAAATAAACGGCAGTTCTTCATCAATTCCATCCGGAATGTTCATGAAACCGTCTGCACTGGCTGCTCCCGGAGCCGGCATGGATGGTGCAGGTGCAGGGGATGATGTCTGAGGATGGGAAGCTGCGTAATTATCGCTGGCCGCCTTGCTCTCAGCAAACTCCTGTTCCTCAACTACTACCTCTGTGGTATAAACCTTCTGGCCATCACGATTGGTGTAGCTGCCTGTCTGAATGCGTCCTGAAACAATGATCTTAAGTCCCTGACGGAAATACTTCTCAGCAAACTCGGCTGTACGTCCAAAGGATACACAACTGATAAAGTCTGCTGTTGCTTCACCGTCACGGCGGAATCTTCTGTCTACTGCCAGTGTATATCTGGCAATTGCCAATGCATTCTCTCCTGCGGAATATCTCACCTCAGGATCTCTTGTTAAGCGTCCCATTAAAATTACTTTGTTCATTAAAATACCTCTTTCTTCATAGTGAGTGAACGGGTTTCTTAATGGTGCTTTCTAAAATCCATCTGTAAAAAGATTATGCGTCTTTACGAACGACTAAGTATCTTAATACGTTGTCCATGATACGTACATGTCTTTCTACTTCTGCCGGACACTGTGCGTCTGCTTCAAACTGAATGAAATAGTAGAAGCCTTCATGCATTTTCTGAATTTCGTAAGCTAATTTTTTCTTACCCCATTCTTCTACTTCTGTGATAGTGCCGTTGTAACGTGTGATGTATCCTTTTGCTTTCTCAACAACTGCATCACGTACTTCGTCTTCAACTTTTGCACTAACAACTAATGCTAACTCGTACTTGTTCATGTCTTGCTTTACCTCCTTATGGTCTGTTGGCCCTTTGCCTGTCAAAGAGCAAGGATATAAAATATATCACGAGTGTTGATTCTAACATAGTTTTTCGTGTCTGTAAAGTACTATTTTTCTTTTTTTATCAAATTTTTAGTATTTTTCTCAACCATCTTGCGCGGTACCATGATCTGATGTCCGCATCCTGTACATTTCAGGCGGAAATCAGCACCTACCCTTAAGATTTCCCAGTCTCTGCTTCCGCAGGGATGGACTTTCTTTAATGTAACAATATCACCAACTTCATAGGGAAGTCCCATAATCTCTTACTCCTCTTATATAACTTTGACACTAACAGTGAATCTGTGAAAATACCTGTCCGATCGGCCCCTGGATCAGAAGGTCTGCATATCTGTCTCTCGGAGTCGGGGATTTGTTGATCACTACAAGGTGCTCTCCCCGGAAGTAATCGATCAGTCCTGCTGCCGGGTAAACAGCCAGGGAAGTTCCCCCTATGATCAGCACCTGTGCCTCTGAGATTGCCTTCACTGCTTCATTGATCGTCTGATTGTCCAGACCTTCTTCATACAATACCACATCCGGCTTGATAATTCCACCACATTCGCATCTCGGAACACCTGTGGATGCTTTCATGTGGGCAAAATCATAAAATCTGTGACACTTCATGCAGTAATTGCGGTATACACTTCCATGAAGCTCCAGCACTTTCTTACTACCCGCCATCTGATGCAGATTGTCGATATTCTGGGTGATAACTGCTTTCAGTTTTCCTGCCTGTTCCAGTTCTGCCAGCTTCAGATGTGCTGCATTTGGTTTTGCAGTGTCACAAAGCATCTTGTCTCTGTAGAATTTGAAAAATTCTTCCGGCTTTCTCATAAAGAATGTATGGCTTAAGATCGTTTCCGGAGGATAGTCATATTTCTGATGATAAAGTCCGTCCTGACTTCTGAAATCCGGGATTCCGCTCTCTGTGGAAACACCTGCTCCACCGAAGAAGACAATATTGTCATATTTGTCTACAAGTTCCTGTAATCTCTCAACTTCTCCTGCCATTTAGAATTCCTCCTTTATTTTTTCAAAACACTGTTACTGAAATTTTATCATCTGAATTTTTATCGTCTGCTTTTACAGCAATACGATTTTCTTCTGATTCAGGTAACTGCTCTTCATAATTCTACTGCCCGACATCAAGTGTATCCACACGTTTTCCCTGGACAACATAACGGGTTGCCTCGTTTCCTGTACAGGTAGACAGAGTAATGATCTTGTCCTTTATGTTCATTCCTTCTGCATCTGTCTGAATCTCGGAATATCCTCTGATCTTTTCCAGATATTTTTCAAATTCCTCACCCGGTCCCTTAAACAGAGTATAGGTATCACTGTTCACACCTGTAGTGTACGCGGAGATAATCTCATACCTGTAGTTTTTCTCAGGTGTAAAGATCCAGAAATATTTGCTCTTCTTATAAGTCTCCTCATCCTGTGTAAATTTCTTAAGCTGTGCAAACATGGAACCATTTTTCATATTATGGCCATACACGATCGTGTTGCAGTCACTGAAATCTCCTTTATTTTCATAGTCCACGAAGATAGTTCCTGCAAAGTTATAATTCTTCTCATAAGTTCTGTGAAGATAAGTTTCATTGTCTTTGCCATGCACGATGGGGTAATTAATATCTGGCACTGCTTCCACATAAATCCATCCCACTACATCATTATTTACACTTTTAAGAGATGCAAAGTCAATATCCATAGGTGCTTTCAGCTCACTGCCGGCTTCCGGTCCTGCCGCTTCTCCATCCGGATCTCGTTCTGTTACTGCCATCTGTGTGATTGAATTGTACTCATCCGTACCTTTCTTATATTCTGTATAAATATGAAACAGATTATATCCTGCATAACAGAATACACAGATTGCTGCGATCAGAACAACCGTCAACACAACATCCCCTGCTGTCTTCTTTTTTTTAGGCTGTTTTTCTGACATTCTTCCTCCATTTCCGCAGCGTATTTCTGCTGCTATGTATCAGCTGCTGTCTGATTTGCTTCTATCAATAATATACTGACTGCCGTTTTCAGATACTGTCTGTAACAGATATTATACCCGGTCACGGCTTTCTTCCTGTAGTCTTTCATGCACTGCCTCCAGACACGCTTTTCGCAGTTCATTTTCTTCTTTATTATATAAAAGCATCTCGCTGTGTTCAAAATATGCCGGACAGCCATTTCCGGCAATAAACGAAGTCATTGACTTATCCGCTGTGATCCCTGTCACGAAAAGCAGCATTTCCTGATTTTCGCCAAAGCTCTCTTTAATAAATGAAAAGGCATTCTGCAGTTCTCCCTGGAGTTTCTGGATCATATCTTCTCTGCATACTGCTTCTTTTTCAAAACATTTACTGATCCGCTTAAATCCATTTTCAGCTGACCGCACATGTTCTTTCTTTGCTGTCAGAATATATTCCCTCAGCCTGCGGATTGCCGTCTCCTGATATTTCTGTTCTCTTACTGAGATCAGTTCCATCTTTACTTTGATCTGCAGACTGTTTTCCTGTTCCTGCACAAATTCTTCAAGCAATGAAATTCCCAGCTTCTCTTCCTCAGCATTCTTTCTCACCTGAGTTCTCAGATGCAGAAGCATCTCATAGAGTATCTCAAGCTGATGATCTGCCTGTCCGTATTCTTCCGCTTTTTCTCTCAATGCCCCCAGGATCAGATTTACAACTGCAAAACGCTCCTCAAAAGCTCCATCTGCAGCCATCTTCTCCTTCAGCGCCAGATTCTCCCGGCTCAGATTTCCGGACAGGATCGACGGGATTTCATAATCCTCCCCATACTTTGTATATAACTGATAAAAACCTGCAAAATCTCTGGCTGTTTCCTCTTTCTGGAGAAATTCCTCCACCAGTTCCTCACTGATCCCGATCCCCAGCTTTTCATAGCTTTGCAGAAGTCTTGAAAGATCCTCCCATCCCCTGGCAGTCACAAAGAATTTACCGTCTACTGTATTCTCCACCGCATAGAAATTGTTTTTCTTCACAGACAGATAAGAAATGATCGCCTGGTGCACCTTCTGCTGTCCTGCATATTTCAGCCAGATATCGCAGTCAGGCTCAATTGTAAGCTTACGGACACGGTCGAGTGTGACAATATCAAATTCCCTGACAGATTTATTATACTCCGGTGGATTTCCCGCTGCTACCAGAATCCAGCCTTCCGGAATCTTATGACTTCCAAAGGTTTTATTCTGGAGAAGTGCCAGCATTGCCGGTGCCAGGGTTTCAGACACACAGTTGATCTCATCAATAAACAGGATTCCCTCTTTCCTGCCTGTATTCTCCATACAATCATAGACAGATGCCACGATCTCACTCATTGTGTAATCTGTCACCATCATTCCTTTTCCACCGTAATTCCGTTTAACGATCTCCGGAAGACCGATGGCACTCTGACGGGTGTGATGGGTAATTGTGTAGGCTACAAGTCCCACACCGCACTCTGCTGCCGCCTGTTCCATAATGGCAGTTTTGCCGATTCCCGGCGGACCGATCAGCAACAGCGGTCTCTGACGGATCAGAGGATAAGTATAATATCCATTCTCATCCTTCGCCAGATATGCACGAAGTGTATTACAGATTTCTGTTTTTGCTTCCTGTATGTTCATTTTATTATCATACTCCTGCTAATTATTTAGTTACTGTTCACTCCGTTCCCAGCAACACGCTTCGCGATGCACAGAATTTATGCTAATCGCATAAATTCGCGCGGTATGTCTCGGGTTTTCTGTGACCTTCGCTCACAAAAAACACCTCGCGGGATATTACCAGTGAACAGTAACATTATTTACTCAAACTGACATCTGCTCCGCAGTTTGTCCCGTTCCTGTGATCAGACATTTCGCCCATGGCGGCACCAGTTTCATCTTGTCCGTCCGTTTCAGAAATACAAATGCAGTCTCATAATCCGGCTTTTGTCCCGGATAAATCCCGTCACCATCTGTAAAATAGATCAGTGCTCTGAGATTCTTCAGTTCTTTTCTCTCTTTTTCCTGACGGATCAATTCAAATACAGGGCGGAAATCTGTACCTCCCCTGCCCTGGATCTTAACGTTCCGGATGTATTCCTTCCACTCTTCCTCAGAATGGATCACATCCACTTTCTGGATAAAACAGTCGCACTGGACGATATATACCTTCATCCTGCTGAAAAAATTCTCTTTTTCACTTAAAATCCCATAGGTTTCACCCAGAAATCTCTGTACAGTTTCTCCTGAACATGAACCGGATGTGTCAATGGCGATCACCAGCTCCTCCAGACGGTTTACTTCTTTATACTCCAACGGTTCTATCAATGGAATATTTCCATAATGTTCCATTCCAAAGCTGTAAAAAATATAATCAAAGCTCTCCGTATCCAGCTCCACTTCCTCCCGCAGTCTGCAGAACTGCTTCAGAAATTTCCGGTAATCATATTTACTGCGGTAGATCTCATCCAGTTCTTCCTGCTGATCGTTTGTCTGAGTCCCTGCCCTGCTTTGCATACCGGTCTTATTCTGTGAGGTATAAGCAAGGATATGTTCCCATTTTTCCTTTGTTCTCCTGCCTCCTGATGCCTGTCCGGCAGTTCTCTGCCAGAATATGTGATCATCAAAAGTATTTGTGTTCACCTGTGTATCATCTGATTTTCTTTTCTTCAGGCTGATTTTGCCTTCTCCGACAGCCTTGTCGATCAGCTGCTCTACAAAACAGTCGCATTCCCTGTCCCATTCACCGGAATCTCTGTCAGGTTCCATGAAAATATGAAGGTACAGACAGTGAAGCAGCATGTGCAGATATCCTCTTCTTACTGCTGCCGGATCTTCCAGATATTTTTTCATAAGAAATACCGGATTAAAATAAATCAGCTCCCCGTCTGTCCCAATTGTATCAATGCTGCTGTCTGCTTTGTATTCCAGACTTGTAAATGCCCCGTCCAGATAAGGAAAGTCCAGATATAATTGATTTCTGCAGTTTTGCAGGATTTTTTTTCCGGTAAGTTCCTGCTCTGTTGTTGTTTTACAGTGAAAAGTCTTTTTTTGGGTATCCATATTTTTTATCTTTCAGATGAAGCAGCCATACCAGAGAACGCAGCTTTGCTTTTTCCTGTGCACATCTTATAAAATTCTCCAGCTCATTTGCGGAAAACCATCCGCATTTCTCGATCTGCTCCATCCTTTCTGTATCCTCATTCTCTATCAGAAGCTCCATTACAGAACGTATTCTGAGCTTCAGGTATTTCTGTATCTCCTGATATTTATCGGACTCTCTGTCCGGATTTTCCTGAAAATAAATCTCCAGAGCCTGTTCAAGCTTTCTGTCCTGCATCAGATCATCTTCCTCTCCTGTGAAATTACCATAACCACAATATAACACAAAAAAGCTTCATTTTAAAGTCCTGTTCCTGCCCCTCTATTGACTTTCCTTTCTGTTATGTTACTATAAAATCACATATATTCTATCACAGATGAAAGGATTTTATCTTATGAATACTATCAAAAAATTCATCCACTACTATGGTCCGTATAAGACGATCTTTTTTATTGATCTGATATGTGCTGCCGTGATCAGTCTGATAGATCTGGCATATCCTCAGATCCTGCGGACTATGACAAAAACACTGTTCACTCAGGATCAGTCAAGGATTCTTCATGCACTGCCTGTGATCGCAGGAGGACTCTTTCTTATGTATGTGATCCAATGTCTCTGCAAATATTATGTAACCTGCCAGGGACACATGATGGGAGCAAATATGGAACGGGATATGCGGCAGGAATTATTTGATCATTACCAGCAGCTTTCATTTTCCTATTACAGTCAGAATAATTCCGGTCAGATGATGAGCAAGCTGGTCAGTGATCTTTTTGATATTTCCGAGTTTGCACACCATGGTCCTGAAAACCTTTTTATCTCTCTGGTAAAGATCGTCGGTGCTTTTATCTTCCTGTTCTTTATCA
>OICT01000871.1_pt1 | contig 13421 bp, 7 predicted proteins | sample 1581331 | NCBI WGS metagenome assembly OICT01 (sample SAMEA3882544, study PRJEB24775) | human gut metagenome | biome: human-associated habitat; feature: intestine environment; material: feces | place: Netherlands | collected 2009/2010 | reverse complement strand
CGAGCATGCGCCAGGTCCAGTTGCCGCCCAGTGTGGCAGGGGTGTTGATGCGCGCCTCGTTGCCCAAGTTGAGCAGGTCCTGCATGGTGTAGATGCACGTGTCGCTCACGCTGGCTGCGATGGTTCGGTTGAGCGCGTCGGTGATGGGCTCGCCGGCCTGCTGATGGGTGTACAGGGCTGTCTGCTCGCGCTGACGCGGGGTGGCCGTTCCCTCAAACCAGCCGCGCGCCGTCTCGTTGTCGTGGGTGCCCACGTAGGCGACGGTGTTGGCGATGTAGTTATGCGGCAGGTAGTACGAGTTGGTGCCCTCAAAGGCGAACTGCAAGATCTTCATGCCGGGGAAGCCCGAGTTGTCGCGCATGTCGATGACGCCGGGGGTGAGGAAGCCAAGGTCTTCGGCGATGATGGGCAGCGTGCCGAGCTTTTCCTCGAGCGTCTTGAAGAACTTGAGGCCGGGACCCTGCGTCCACGAACCGTAGGACGAATCGGGTGAGGAGAACGGCACCTCCCAATAGGCCTCGAAGCCGCGGAAGTGATCCAGGCGGATGACGTCGTACATGTCGAGGGCGGCGCGGATACGGCCCTCCCACCAGGAGAAACCGTCGGCCTCCATGGCGTCCCAGTCGTAGATGGGGTTGCCCCAGTACTGGCCGGTGGCCGAGAACTGGTCGGGCGGCGTGCCGGCGACGCTCACGGGATTGCCGGCGGCGTCGATCTTAAAGAGCTCAGGCGTCGCCCACATCTCGACGGAGTCACGCGAGACGTAGATGGGCAGGTCGCCGATGATGAGAATGTCGCGCTCGTTGGCATAGGCCTTGAGGCGGCTCCACTGGCGATCGAAGAAGTACTGCGTCATCTGGTGGTAGAGCATACGCGCCGGATGGTCGGCGCAGACCTTGGCGGAAGCCTCGCCGCGGGTGCGGAGCTCCGCGGGCCACTCCCAAAACGCCTTGAGACCGCACTCCTCTTTGACGGTCATGAACTCACAGTAGGGGATGAGCCAGTCCTCGTTGGCCTGGATAAAGTCATCGAAATCGGCCGGCTTGTCGGCAGCAAAGCGCTCGGCGGCGCGGTCGAGAATCTGACGGCGGCCGCCAAAGATGGCACCGTAGTCGACGTTACTGGGGTCAGAACCCAGGTACACGCCATCGATATCGCGCTGCTCCAGATACCCTGCCTCGATAAGCTCGGCAAAGTCGATAAAGTTGGGGTTGCCTGCGCGGGCCGAGAACGACTGATAGGGCGAGTCGCCATAGCTCGTCGTCGTAAGGGGCAGAATCTGCCAGTAATGTTGTTTGCACGAGGCGAGAAAATCGACGAAGTCGTAGGCATTCCAGCCAAAGCCGCCGATTCCGTATGGTCCTGGCAGAGATGAGACAGGCATGAGGACACCGCTTGCACGCTCCATGAATGCGCTCACCAACCTTCTTGTTGTGGGGTCGGCCTGCCGATGGATGTGCAGTCCGCCTCCGATGTTCTGATCCGATACGCCTATTGTAAAACATGTTGTTTAAACATGTACAGGCAAGATAAAAAAGTTGGTCGATTTTCGGCGAATGGTTACATGCCATGAAAAAGCCCCGACCTCACAACGTGAGATCGGGGCAAGAGCGGTATGTAGGTTTTTGCTACTCGGCGTCGGCGAAGCCGTTGGGGTTATGGCTCTGCCAATTCCAGCTGTCGCGGCACATGTCCGCGATGTCGTACTGGGCCTTCCAGCCCATCATGCGCTCGGCCTTGGAGGCATCGCACCAGTTGGCAGCGATGTCGCCGGCGCGGCGCTCGCGGATTACGTAGGGCAGCTCCTTGCCACAAGCCTTGGAGAAGGCGGCGACGACCTCGAGTACCGAGGTGCCGGTGCCGGTGCCCAAGTTAAAGATCTCGACGCCGGTCTTGCCGTTCATCCAGTTGAGGGCGGCAACGTGACCAGATGCCAGGTCGCACACGTGGATGTAGTCGCGCACGCCGGTGCCGTCGGGGGTGGGGTAGTCGTTGCCAAAGACGTGCACCTTTTCCAGCTTGCCCACGGCCACCTTGGCGATGTAGGGCATCAGGTTGTTGGGGATGCCGTTGGGGTCCTCGCCGATCAGGCCGGACTTGTGGGCACCGATGGGGTTGAAATAACGGAGCAGGGCCACGTTCAGGGTGGGGTCAGCCTTGCAGACATCGGTCAGGATGCGCTCAGTAAAGGCCTTGGTGGTGCCGTAGGGGTTGGTGGTGGCACCCACGGGGAAGTCCTCGGTGATGGGCACGCTGGCGGGGTCGCCGTAGACAGTGGCGGAGGAGCTGAACACGAAGTTGCGGCAGTTGTGGCGGCGCATCACGTCCAGAATGACCAGCGTGCAGTTGAGGTTGTTATAGTAGTACTCGATGGGCTTGGAAACGCTCTCACCCACAGCCTTATAGGCGGCAAACTGGATGACTGCATCGATATCGGGGCACTCGGTGAAGATCTTCTCCACGTCCTCGTGCTTTGTCATATCGGCCTGATAGAACCGGAAGTCCTTGCCGGTGATCTGCTTGACCCGATCCAGCACCACGGGGGAAGCGTTGTAATAGTTATCTGCCACCACGATGTCAAAGCCAGCGTTCAGCAGTTCGATACAGGTGTGGCTGCCGATATAACCGGCACCGCCGGAAACCAAAATTGCCATAAAAGTACCTCTCTTCTCGTCACCAAAGTTGCTTGCGCGGGGCAGGCCCGCCTTCTGCCACAAGGATACAACGTTTTGGCCGCAGAATCAAGTAACGGGAATTTTATAAGGATGGATTTTTGTTTCCATTTATTTTTTCGTGCATTGATTTACAAGCATTTTTTGTGTTTTGCACATGGAGTGATAGAACGCTTTGTGCAAATCAGAGAAAAAGCCCTCTCAGGCAAAGCCGTCAGGCTTTGAGTGAGAGGGCTGCATTTTACAGTTTCCCGCACTGTTTGCCGGTGAAGAACCGCAGGGTGGTGTTGGCGCGGAACACTTTCCCGGCCCGCAGGGCGGTGGAGGGGAACTCCGGGTGGGAGGGGCTGCAGGGGAAGTGCTGGGTCTCCAGCGCAAAGCCGCCGTATTTCTGCATCGGCACGCCGCCCTTGCCGGGGGCAGGGCAGTCCTGCAGGAAATTGCCGGTGTAGAGCTGCACGCCGGGCTGGGTGGTATAGACCTTCATGCTGATGCCGGTCTTATCGCTGGAAGCCCAGGCGCACAGGCTCTGGCTGGCCCCGCGGCCCCTGTCGATGACAAAGCAGTGGTCATAGCCGCCGCCCACCATGGTGGTCTGGGAAAAGCCGGTGTCGATGTCCCGGCCAATGGGCTTGCCCGCCCGGAAATCCATCGGCGTGCCCGCCACGGGCAGGATATTGCCGGTGGGGCAGGTCTCGTTGTTGCCCTCCAGATAGCGGGACGCATAGATGCGCAGCTTCTGGCCCAGCACATCGCCGCCGCCATCCAGATTAAAGTAGGTGTGGTTGGTCAGGTTGATGATGGTGTCGGCATCAGAGGAGACACGGTAATCCATCCGCAGGGCGTTGTCCTCAGTGAGGATATACCGCACCGAGATCTTCAGATTTCCCGGGAAACCATCCTCTCCATCGGGGCTTTCGGCCTCCAGAAGCAGGGTATCGCCAAAGGCCTTTACCTCATACAGCTTGCGCGGGAAGGTGCCGTGCAGGTGGTTTTTGCCGTTGTTGGCTTCCAGCTGATAGGTCTTGCCGCCCACGTTGAACACGGCATTCTCGATGCGGTTGGCGTACCGGCCCACGAACGCACCGCAGCAGGTACTGCCGGACGATTCAAAGTCCTTGACGTAATCGGCGTAGGTGTCGTGGCCCAGCACCACATCCACCGGCCCGCGCTTGGTGGGCACCCAGATATTCTTGATGATACAGCCGTAGTTCAGCACACTGACCGCCAGCCCGCCGGGGTTCGAGATGATGTATTCATTGATCTTTTCGCCGTTTGGGGTCATGCCAAAGGGCTTGGAGAGAAACTGTGCCATAGGGCTCGCCTCCTTTTGTATTTTTTCAGGACAGCACACTCTCTATTTTATCCTTTATTGTTTTGATTATATCACAATTTTCTCCTTCTGTGTTGGCATTTTTTAAGGGAATCTATCCAATATTTCGAGAGATTTTTTGTAAGTTCTGCCCCATAGGCAGAAAAAAGCCCCGGAGGGCCAGGGGTAGGCGCTCCGGGGCTTGTATTGTCAGATTAGATATTACTGCTTGGGCATTGCAGATGTATCAACTGTAACCTCATAGGTCATTGCAATTGCAGCGTAAGTCTTTCCATTTACAGTCTTAGCTGCAACACCAATTTTCGTAATTTTGATAGACATACCATTTACACTTGCCATCTTATCCAGCAAATCGTGCATAGCATCCGTACCCTGATTCAGACTTCCAATGTTATCCGCAGTAATTTCCATTACTTCATAGGTACCATTGTTCTGCATTTTGCCATCCTTCATCAGAGGTAATGCCATCGTCATAGAACCCTTACCAGTCGAATACACATCTTCCTGGAACTTTTGGGCTTCCTCAGCGGAGTAGGATTTCTTAAAATCAAAAGTGCCCTTCTCGGTGTCAATCAGATCAATCTTGCTCTCAGCGAGTTTCTTCAGATCTGCATCATTTACCTGAATACCAGTAGATGCCTTTACAGAAGCAAAAGTTGCATCCTCAACCTGCTTACCAAAAGAAGGCGTGCTGTCATCGCCGCAAGCGGTGAGCAGTGCCATTGCCATAACGCCGGCCAGCAGAAGAGCGGCCATTTTCTTGAGCATTTTCATTTGTAGAACCTCCAATGTAAAATGATATTTTACCACACAGAAAGCATACCCCTACACCTTCTGTATTGTGAACTCATTTTACATCTCCCCCTCCCTGTCAATATTTTTTATTGAATCCCCCCAATTTTTGGAGACTGTGCCAAAGCTGCGGCAAATTTTTTAGCAGATTGACAAAAAGCACCCCTCACATGGCTGTGAAGGGTGCTTTGGGGAAGTTTTCTTATGCAGAACACGGTTCGGTAATTGCCTCCCGCACCTGTTCTAACGAAAGTTCGGTGGTCTGGGCGATCTTATCCAGATCATGCTCTCCGTTCTTCCAGAGATTGAGCGCAATGCGCTTTCCCTTTGCCACCTCGGCATCTTCTCGTTCCCGATCAACGATCACCTGCATTGTCTTGCACATAGCTGCCACTCCTTCCGTTTCTTCTTTAAAGTATTTTACTCTTGCCCTTATTTTGGGGTTCCGGATATCCCGATAGTCATCACAGCGGAAATCCTGCATCAGCGCGCCGACCTCATCCGTTCCCCGATATGCGCCGTTCACATATACGATATGTGCACGGTCGTGGAACAGCTTCCCGGTTTCCTGAATCGTCCGTTCAATATTGTAAACCGGCAGACCATCTCCCAAAACATCATTTGCCGTAATAAATATGATATATGTCTCAGGCAGGTCAGAATATTTTTCGCCAGAAGTCGTCAGGCGGGAATCAAACAGCGCACTGTTCAGCCGCGCCCGTTCCGGAGCGGCTCCCTTATCTTCCTGCTGTACTTCGATATCGTACTGCTTGCCTGCATCATCCGTTGCATAAATGTCCAGCCGTACAGAACGGCCAAACAGATTGCCGATCGTAAGCTGTGTTGCAGACCTTGCGACGGTCAGGTCCTTTCGTTTCAGGATGATGCGAAGCAGCTCCTGTGTGCTCTCTTTATCTCCTGAAAACACCTGTGTCATAAAGGTGTCATCCATCAGGGTAAATTTACGGATAGCATTCATGCGTTCTTCATTCTTCTCATCCAACTGTACGAACCGCATTTCCGCCATCCTTTCGTTTCAGAAAAAGAGTACTTTTCTACGTTTATATTTTATCATCATTTTATCTATACTGCAAGTATCAAAAAAGCACCCCTCACATGGCTGTGAAGGGTGCTTTGGGGAAGTTTTCTTACTCCGGCTGAGCGGTGTTCTGGGCGATATACTCGGCGGCATCATCGGGGATGTCGTCAAGGTTCTCATCGCCGATATCCACGTTCAGCGGCGGCTTCTTGAAGAGGATGTCGTACATCAGGGGCACAACGTACAGGGTCATCAGGGTGGCGTAAGTCAGGCCGAAGATGATGACGATGGCCATGCCGCTCATCAGCTGGCTGGCCATATCGCCGCTGAACACCAGCTGGAGCATGGCCAGAACGGTGGTCAGGGTGGTCATCAGGATGGGGCGCATTCGTGTTTTGCCGGTGGCGATCAGGGCCGCGCGGCGCTCCATGCCGCCGATGCGCAGCTGGTTGGCGTAATCCACGAACACGATGCCGTTGTTGACGACCGTGCCCATCAGGACGATGAAGCCCATCAGGGAGATCATGGTCAGCTGCTGGCCGGTGAGCAGCAGGCCCAGCAGGCCGCCGGTAAAGGCCAGCGGAATGGTGAACAGAACGATGAAGGGGGAGAGCAGGCTCTGGAACTGGGCCACCATAACAAGGTAGACGAAGGGCAGCGCCAGGAACATCCACTGGCCCATCTGATCCACCACCATGCCGTTGATCTCAGAGCCGCCGCCCATATAGAAGCTGCAGCCCTCGGGCATCTCATCGGATGCGGCAAAGGCGTTCAGCTTCTTTTCCAGCGCGCGGGTCTCGGTGGTGGTATTGGTGCCCTCCACCGCGTCCGCCGTCACACTGATATATCGGGTCTGGTTCTTGCTGGTGATGGAGTCCGGGGTGGAGCCGGTGACCCAGGTGGCCATATCGCCCAGCGTGCAGGTGCCGGTCTCGGTGGTGCCGTCGGCGGCCATGACGGAGGTCGTAAAGGTCATATCCATCATGTTTTCCTTGGTCATGGGGTCCAGATTGTTGCTGATCTGGACATTCATGGTGGAGCCATCGATGGCAACGGGGGTCTGGGCCGTGGTGGTGGTGGTCAGCTTGGCGGCGATCTGCTGGTAGACCTGCGCCACGGTCAGGCCGTAGGAACGGACCTTATCCCGGTCGATCTGCAGGTTGATGGTGGCATCGCCGCTGCCCAGACCGTTGGTGGCATTGGTAAAGCCGTCCATCTCGTTGACCATATCCACCACCTTCTCGGAGAGGGCAGTCATGGTATCAATGTCGTTGCCGGAGATCTGAACGGTCAGGCCCATATCCAGCTGGCTGGTCAGCTCCTGCATTCCGCTGATCTCAACGGTGGCGGTGCAGTTCTCCACGCCGTTCACAGCTTCCTCCAGCGCCTCACGGGCCTGTTCGATCTGCCGGGAGGAGAGGCTCTCGTCCAGCATCACGTTGATCTGGTAGGTACCGTAGCTGTTGGCGGCTTTCAGCAGGTCGGTGATGGTCTGGGGCAGACCCAGCTGGCCGACATCCATTCCGGCCACGCGGCTGTCGGTGGTAACGCCCACCTCTTCCACGTTGTCCACAGCCAGCAGGGCATCAATGACATTCTCGGCCACAGCATAGGATTCTTCCTTGGTCAGATCCTTCTCGGTGGAGAGGGTGACGATGGCCTCGTTGCTGGTGATGGTGGGCAGCATCTCAACGCCCATGGACATCACGCGCCAGCCGCAGAACACCAGCAGCACCACTGCCGCGCCCAACGGTGCCCAGCGGTGCTGGAAGCACCATTCCAGGCTCTTGACGTACTTTTCCTGCACCTTGTCGAACCACTTGAGCTCTTTGGGCTTGGAGTTTTTCAGCAGGGTAGAGGAGGCCGCCGGGGCAACCGTCAGGGCTACGATGAGGGAAGCAGCCAGACAGTAGCCGATGCACATGGACATGGGCTGCAGCAGGCTCTTGATGACACCGGAGGTGAAGATGACGGGCAGGAACACGCAGACAGAGGTGAGGGTGGAAGCCATGATGGCCATGCCCACCTGCTTGGTGCCCTGGACCGCCGCGCGGGCAGCGGGCACGCCGCGGCTGCGCAGACGGTAGATGTTCTCGATGACGACGATGGAGTTGTCCACCAGCATACCAATGCCGAGAGACAGGCCCGCCAGCGTCATAATATTCATATCCAGGCCGGTGAAGTACATGAGCACCACGGCAAACAGCACCGACAGCGGGATACTGATGCCGACCACCAGCGTGGGCTTGATGTCCTTGAGGAAGATGGCCAGCACGATGATGGCAAGGGCCGCGCCGATGAGCATACTGCTCAGGATGCTGCCGACGATGATGCTGATGTAGTTGCCCTGGTTGGACAGCACGACCACATGCAGGCCATCGTATTTCTGTTCCAGCTCCTTGAAGGCGGCCTTGCAGTTGCCGGAAACTTCACCGGCGCTGGAAGAATTGCTCTTGAAGATCTTCAGCACCACAGAGCGCTCGCCGTTCAGGCGGGTAAAGCTGTCCTCCGCGTTGTCAATGATCTGCACATCGGCCACGTCAGACAGGCGGACATCGCCAAAGCCGTCCACATGGAGCAGCAGGGCACCGGAGATATCCTCGATGCTGTCGTACTCCTCGCCGACCTTCAGCAGCCAGGACTTGTTGCTGGAATCCTTGACATAACCGGCGGGCATGGAGAAGTTCTGGGCATAGATCAGCTGTGCCAGCGTGTCAATATCCAGCATCTTGGCCACGTCGGAGTTCTCCATGGCCATCTGCTTGGCATCCTCGTACTGCTGCTTGGCATCTTCCAGCTGCTTCTCGTAATCGTTCAGCATCTCGCGGGCCTCGGTGAACTTGATATAGGCCTGCAGCTGCTGCTGGGAATAGCTGCCCACGATCTGGGTGAACTGATCCATCAGGCCGGGCACGTCGTCCATGGCCTTGATGGTGCTCTCCAGCGTGTTATAAATGTTGCTCAGGCTCTGCTGCACCTGCAGATCATCGACCAGCTCCCCGGCCGTTGTGCCGGCGGTGTCGCCCTGCGCGTTCAGGCGCTGCTGCAGATCCTGCAAAGCGGTGGTCAGCTTATCGGCGATATCGCGCAGCTCCGCCACGATCTCGATCAGAGAATCGATATCCTGCATTCCGGTCTCATTGAACTTGTCCACGACCCGCTGCAGGCCGTCCCGCACATCGATCAGGGCCTGCTGGATCTCAGGCTCGTTGACCACGGCAATGAGCTGGTTGACGCTCTCCAGAAGGGCCTGTGCCTGCTTCTTGACCAGCATGAAGGAATCCTGCAGTTCGCCGGAATACTGGCTGTTGATGGTATCGCTGACCAGCTTGTCGTAATTGGCCAGCTGGGTCTCGTACTCCTTTCTGCCTGCCTCGATCTGGGCCTCTGCAGCATCCAGCTGGGCCTTTGCATCGGCCAGCTGCACGTCAATGACTTCCAGCAGCTTTTCATTGATGGCATCGATCTTTTCCTGATCGAGCTGCACCTGCACCATCCGGGTGACCAGGCCATTGGCGGAAATATTGGAAACGCCGCCCTGACGCTCGATATAGGGGACCATGGTGTCGTTGACGAAATCGGCCAGCTCATAGGAATCGCTGCCCTCGCGGCTGACGGCCACGGTCATAAAGGCGTTCATGTTCAGGGTATATTCAATGATGGAGGGGGTCATGCAGGTGCTTGGCAGGCTGGAGGTGGTCTGATCCACCTTGTTGGACACCTTGACCACGGCACTGTTCATGTCCGTATCGTCCTCAAACTCCATCAGCAGCAGACTGTAGTTTTCTGCCGAGGTGGCGGTAACGTTTTTCACGCCCGAGATGGTGCCCAGCGCACTCTCCATCACGTCGGAGACCTCGTTCTCCACACGCTCCGGGCTGGCACCGGGATAGACCGTGACCACCATCAGGTACGGTGTGTTCACGTTTGGCAGCAGGTTGGTCTGCATGTTCTGCACGGACACAAGGCCCAGCATGATGACCATGATGACTGCAACCAGAACGGTGAACGGTTTTTTGACGCTGAATTTTTCCATTTCTTCCTACCGTTTCTGTGTTTTCCCACGCATTGCGCGGCTGCTCTTTTTTCTCAGAGCGGATCAAAGGCGATACCCCTATTATACACCCGGTTCCGGGGCTTGCAAGGCTTGCCCGGAGATTCTTTAGCAAATCTTGAGAATCTTTTGTGAAATCCGGATGATACCTCAGTTTTTTGACGTTTTGGAGATCAAATTTCAGACGGAGTTCAAGTGGGATACGAATGAGCGTGGTGGAATGTTGCAGAGGATGAAAATTTTTACGCTTCAAACCTCTCAGGCGCTGCGCGCCAGGCCCGGGTTGCGGCTCCCAGCATCCATTTCGTGTTGTAAACAACACTTATGTCTTGCTGGCCGCGGCCCCAACAGCAACGCCCTTTATCCGCCACTGGCGGCGGTTGTTGCTGTTGCTCCTAGTAGGGGAGCCCTTGGCAGGCCGTCACGTTTTCGTGGGCAGACGCTTCGCTACTTTTTCTGCATCTATGGCATATTTTCTCCAGTTATGTTATACTAAAGAATAGAATGGATCTTTAGGCCCTTCTGCGGGCCTTTTTACGAGATAGGGGAGTTTCCCCTGTGAGGAACAGTATGAAAAAAGTCATCTCTGTCCGTTTCAAGGAAAACGGCAAAAGCTATTATTTCGACCCTGCCGGGGCCGACATCAAAACCGGCGAATACGTGATCGTGGAGACCGCTCGCGGCATTGAGTGCGGCGAGGTGGTGCAGGGTGTGAAGGAGATCGCCGACAGCGCCGTTTCCAAGGCGCTCAAACCCATCACCCGAATGGCCGACAGCGTGGATGTGCGCCGGATGCGCCAGAACCGCGAGGATGAGAAGCGCGCCTACCACACCTGCCAGGAGTGCATTGCCCGCCACGGCCTGGAAATGAAGCTGGTGGAGGCCGAGTACACCCTTGACCGCTCCAAGATCATGTTCTACTTCACCGCCGACGGCCGGGTGGACTTCCGCGAACTGGTCAAGGATCTGGCCGGCATCTTCCACACCCGCATCGAGCTGCGCCAGATCGGCGTGCGCGACGAGAGCAAGATGATCGGCGGTCTGGGCATCTGCGGCCAGCCCTTCTGCTGCAGCCGCTTCCTCAAGGATTTCCAGCCCGTTTCCATCAAGATGGCCAAGGAGCAGGGCCTTTCCCTGAATCCCACCAAGATCAGCGGTGCCTGCGGCCGGTTGATGTGCTGCCTTTCCTACGAGGAAAACGCCTACGAATACCTGAACAGCATCATGCCCATGGTGGGCAGCACCGTGCGCACCCCGGATGGTCTGGGCACCGTGCTGGAGGTGAACCCCATCTCCGGCTACCTGCGGGTGCGCTGCGGCACCGAAGCCCTGACCCCGCGCTACTATAAGGTGGGCGTGTGTGAGTATATCAGCGGCGGCAAACGGGCACCCCGCCGCCCCGACCCGGACGACGATTATTCCGGTGTGCGCAACCCCGCCCCGGTGGTGGCAGCCGCCGATGAAAAGGGCAATGTGGGCTGCGGCAAATGCCCCAAAAAAGAGAAATAATTCCCAGAAAAATAGTGGGATATCACGGCGGTTAGTATCGCAAAACTAACCATTCTTCGTGATTTTCGCCAAAAAACTCTCTTAATTTTCCCGCAAAGTTAGGCCTTGCTTTTGTGCAACCCCACAAAAATAAAACTTTGGGCTTTTATGGCACACGGTTAGTCTTGCCTTTTCTTTTCCACTTTGTTAGAATGCAGACAAGGATGAATTCCGGGGAAGCCTGCTGGCACCGTGCGAGGGCAGACTTCTTCTTAAAGCTAGTGCACGGGTGATAAAAGGAGAGTTTTATTATGGCACACAAGGTTTCTGACGCATGTGTTGGCTGCGGCGCTTGCGAGGGCGCTTGCCCCGTTGGTGCTGTCACCATTGAGAATGGTGTTGCAGTTGTGAATGCAGACGCTTGCATCGATTGCGGCGCTTGCGAGGGTGCTTGCCCCACCGGTGCTATCGCTGCTGAATAATTTCACGGCGAACACTGAAAAAACGCATCAAAAGCAGCAGACCTGTCAAAAGCGGGTCTGCTGCTTTTCTTTCATGCACAATTTTCCCCGATTTTTCCGCCCGATATTTTGGCAGTGGATTTTAGGTGCTGTATATGGAACATTCCACCGAGATTTTGTATAATAGAACAAGAGTCTATTGTTCAGCCGTGCACCGCTTTGGCTCAGACGCGCTGCTGCTGGCCCGGTTTTCGGAGCCAAAGCGGGCCTGGCGCGCCGCCGACCTGTGCTCCGGCTGCGGCATCGTGAGCCTGGAATGGCACGACCGGGGCCACCGCGGCCCCTGCCTGGGGCTGGAGCTGCAGCCCGAAGCCAGTGCACTGCTGGCCGCCGCCTGCACCGAACAGGGCATTGAGCACATCACGCCTGTCTGCGCCGACCTGCGCTCCTTCCGGGAAGGCGCAGGCAGCTACGACCTGTGTGCCTGCAACCCGCCCTATTTCACGGCAGGGGAAGAGGCCGCCGACAGGGCCCGGGCCACTGCCCGCCACGAGACGGACTGCACGCTGGACGATGTCTGCAAGTGCGCGTTCCGGCTGTTGAAGGATGGCGGGCGGCTCTCGCTCTGCCACCGGCCTGAGCGGCTGGCCGAGGTGCTGGCGGTCCTGCGGGCCAACCGGCTGGAGCCCAAGCGGCTGGCCTTTGTGAAGAACCGGCCGGATGCCGCCCCCTGGCTGTTTCTGGTGGAAGCACAGAAGAACCGAAAAACAGGGCTGCGGGTCGAGCCGGATGTGCTCATCTCGGCAGGCGCGGCAATGTATGGACGCTGAACCTCTCAGGCACTGCGCGCCAAGTACGGGTTGCGGCTCCTAGTAGGAGAGGTGGCATCCCGTAGGGATGACGGAGAGGTTTTGTACAAATCAAATGGGAGGATACTATGGCAGGTACTCTTTATATCGTTGCCACACCCATCGGCAACCTGGATGACATGCCGCCCCGTGTGGCAGCCACCTTTGGCGCGGCAGACTTTATTGCCGCCGAGGACACCCGTGTGACCATGAAGCTGCTGAACTTTCTGGGCCTGAAAAAGCCCATGGTCAGCTACTATGAGCACGCCCTGCAGAAGGGTGAGGGCATCCTGCGCCGCATTGAAGCAGGCGAGAGCTGTGCCCTGTGCAGTGATGCGGGCATGCCCTGCGTCTCCGACCCGGGCGAGGTGATCGTGCGGGATGCGCTGGCCCGGGGCATCAAGGTAGTGCCAGTACCGGCGGCTTCCGCCTGCGTCACAGCACTGGCCGTGTCCGGGCAGGACACCTCCCGCTGGGTGTTCGAGGGCTTTCTGCCCGTCCCCAAGCGGGACCGCCGCGAACGGCTGGCCTTTTTGCAGAACGAGACCCGCACGATGATCTTCTACGAGGCCCCGCACAAGCTGCGCGGCACGCTGGACGATCTGGCCGCTGCCTTCGGTGCGGACCGCTCGGTCTCGCTCTGCCGTGAGCTGACCAAGCTGCACGAGGAGATCAAAAAGACGACTCTCGGCGAGGCCGTGGCCTTTTATAAGGACAACGACCCCCGCGGCGAG